>JACCDN010470311.1_pt1 | contig 56980 bp, 48 predicted proteins | sample 7441691 | NCBI WGS metagenome assembly JACCDN01 (sample SAMN15323439, study PRJNA562643) | freshwater metagenome | isolation source: river surface water | place: USA:Blue River Watershed | collected 2017-08-16 | reverse complement strand
CAGGCTTTCCAGCTACCGGTTTATGTGGCATAGGTGCAGGTTTATGCACAGGCTTTCCAGCTACCGGTTTATGTGGCATAGGTGCAGGTTTATGCACAGGCTTTCCAGCTACTGGCTTATGTTGCATAGGTGCAGGTTTATGTATGGGTTTTTTATTCACTGGTTTCATAATGAGAAATTGCTCTAATCAGACTAATTTCTGGGAATTAAGAAGGTGAACTATTAAACCGCCAATGGATACCCCCCAAAACAACAATGTCATAATATTCATCACGCCAATCTTCAAATTGCTTTGATTTAAGAAATTTTTGTGGTAGTAATGGAAGTTTATCGTCAGATGCCATTCCCTTCACAAGTCCTTTAGCATCATCGGGTGCCGGAGAACTACTAAAGTCATAGCCAAGTAGAGAGCCCGTGTTGTATTCAAGCCCGATTAGTCTGAGAGGAGCCAATACTTCATGAAGACTGTGCATTCCACCACCAACGAGGTAGCCAATAATGGCAAATAAATATTCCTTAAATAGTTCACTTTGTGGGTTAAAGTTTCCAAAAGTGAACGCAGCTGAGAGTGCTCCACAGACGGTTCCAGATGGACCAGCACCATACAGCTCGTTGCGTAAGTCGAGCTGATTATAATAAACATTTCCGGATGCCTCTGGCCGAATTTTGATACCAGTTGGAGCTGGATTTATATCAACGCGTTCAAACCAATCAGTTGCACGAGTTCGAGATTGTACACTTGGGAAACCAGGTACAGGATGTTTAAGATTACCTGCTAATGTTGTTGCAGGTGGGTACCCATTTGGAGTAGAGAATTTTTTTTCTTTTCGACCATACCAGCCGACCCCATTACTGCCGCCATCTCGATTAAATAATTGCCCCTCGCCACTAAGATACATCTTGTTCTTCCACGACATATAAGTAAGGTATGTGGGGTCGTTTTTTTGTGATGAATAATCTTTATAGCGAACAATAATCTTAAATCCAATAGCATCATGAATAGCCACTAAGGTTTCTACTCGAGCTTTATTGGATGATCGCAGACATTCTTGAAGCTCATCCCATATAACTAATGGATCTTGAATATCATCATCATATAGGCGACCAAAGGAGTTGTAGTTTTTTATTCCAGAAAAAAAACTTTTATATGAGTTGATAAAATTATACTGTTTTAGTATAGATTGTTTTTGTAGAAATGAAAGTATCCCCGAAGACACAGACGTTAAAGCATCTTGAGAAAAAGAGCGATCTAGAGCAATCACGCCAAGTTTTGTATGGCATAAGTTGCGTCGATGTTTACTTACCTCAGTGTCATAGGGTCTTAACCCCGTCTTATTGGGTGGGGTTCCTCTGCTTTCTTCTATAGTAGCATATACTACACGACCATCAGTGTTAATTGCCCAAGGAACATATCTTTTCTGTCTAAGATTAGCGATGGAATCTTGGATTTCTTCATATCCCATGGGCAAATTATAGCTGCGTATTAATATTCTCGTCATCTCATTTCCTCCTTGTCAGTTAATACATAAAACACTATTGGGAAAATTTAAATATGGACGGTAAAGATGGGTAAGCTGCCTTCCTTCTTGTTAGCATTCCTTTTGGCCTCTTTTTCTGCCCATTTTAGATCACGCTCACGATCTTTTTGCGGATCTGTTTTACTTACGACTAGGTAGATGCCTTTAACTTTGACCTCACCTGTTCGCGGCACTCCCTTATATAAGACTCTATTGGGGGTTCCTGGACCCATGATGACTAACTCATTATGGTTCTTAGTATTATACATTTTCTGTTCTCTCACTAGTTCCTCTGGGCTGAGTAATGATTCAAATGCATTGAGATCCTTACCCCTGTTCCTTGCATTTGCCTCGACATAGCAAAGAACGTGACATCCTCCACTTTTGTGCTTTCTTTTACACTGTGAAATATGATGTTCACTAGCTCTGCTAAAAATATTCCCTGAATTGGTCGATAGTATATTTTGTGCTGGTACATCTAAGATGTATCCTACACGCATTCGCCCAGTAGCGCCATTAGCGCCATATGTCCAGTCAGGGGTTTCGTTCGTCACTAATGATGCACTTATCTTTTTCCAATTACTTGGAAATTTACGTGCAGTAAGTAATGGTTTTCCACCAGTTGTTGCCCTAAAATCCATATGAACGATATGTTGCCAAGTATGTGGTTTTTTTTGATCTATTTTGGTCTTTCTTACCAAGTCCCATTTTGCAAGCTTACCTTTTATAAGACGATTTGTATCTTCTTTTAAGTAGTTAAAGTGTGGTCTTAAGCCTTTATCTACGGCTTTCTTATCTGGAGAACGATAGGTCCCCACTCCCGTTTGGCGATTGACTTCAAAAATGGGTAGATTATGTTTTACGGCCATCTGTTCTGCCCAGCTGCGGTCACGGCCTGCCTCTAAATAATAATATTTGAGATCATCGTCGTCAACGATTAGGTATATCGCTTTTGCTTTGATATCTCCTATAGGAGCTGCACCCTCGTATACGTGGGTTCGATTTGTCCCCTCACGACACATAATCAACATTTCATTTTGGTGAAACTGCTGATGTTTACGATTAGGGCAGTTACGAGTTTCTCTTAGGAAGGTATCCGGATCTAGTAAGCTATCTAGAGCATATATGGCTTTGGGGTGATGTTTACCTAATTGTTCTGGGGTGTTGTGTTTAATGTAACAAGCTATTTCACAAGCACCTCCTGGATGTAACCTACATCTTTTTATATGTTTTTCACTATTTATACTTGCAACATCTTCGGGACTTGTCGATAGTATATTTTGCGGTGGTATATCTAATATATATCCCACGCGTAAGCCACCACCATGATTACTACCGTCCGGATATCTGCGGTATAAATAGGTCCAATTGGGCATTTGGTCTGAAACAAGTGAAGCACTTATCTTCTTCCAGTCGTTGGGAAACCTACCATTAACTAATAGATCGGGTGGATTATTGGTTAGAAGTACTCTGTAATCCATATGGACAACATGTTTCCATGTGTTGATTTTTGTCCCCATTGGCATATCCTGATTGCGTACTTTAGCCCATTCATTTAATGTCTTTTTTAGCTTTTTTTCCTTAAAATCTTTTTTTGAAAAACAAGGTTTAGATAGATCAGAAGATAAACCGACTACAGGAGCTACTGGGGATATATTTACACCATTAACTCCACCAAAAGCGGCATTAAAAGCCCTATTCCAGTTAAAACCTGCTGGTCCTAAACCCGGTGAAAGTGGTGGTGCCCCCGTATGAATAGTTACTTTCATACCCCTTTTACGGCAGCTATCGGAAACTAGCTCGGCAATGCTTTTTGGTTGATGGATGTATTGAATGGAGCTGACTATATTGTGTGCTCCAGCTCGGTTAACATAGTTAAATGCTTCTTGAAGGACAGTCAATGGACAATTATAAACAATCTTTAATATGGAAGGGGTTAAGTTATTACTTATTACGATGGTACCAATTATATTATACCAGTATAATTCAGCATCAGAAAGCCCTTTAAAGGCTGATGCCAAAATTTCAGCAAATTGATTATCCGTCATTCTTGAGTTATTAATTGCCGAATCTACTTCAATCTGCCACTGCCTATCATTAAAACGAGTTCTTCCAATGCCGGTAGTTGCTTTTGGAGCAACTAATTCATGACAGGGTCTTTGTTGTCTATTGCATATCTCCTTAATAGCTATATTCAGATCATTTAATCGCGTGGTTGGAGTTGCGGTATTCCAACTAGGCCAGTGTTTATGCATTTTGCTTACAAAGTCATCTATTATGCTTTTTTCTGGTAATACTTGTATCATAATATTTTGTTTAAAAAATGAATATTTTTTTTAGTTATTTGAATATTGACTGGTGTGATTGTAAGTGTTTCTATTTTTCCTAGATTATTTAAGTACTATATGTCTCAGCTAAAGACACCAGTTTTTAGTAATTAATGATTAAAACAATCTAATATTGAATTTTGTGTAGCTGATTGCAGTTCAGTTATTTAGTTTAAAAAGACTGACCTGCATTCCTTTATTAGGAATGGATAATCTCGAGCTTGGTGTTGGTGCTTGAGGAATGTGGATGCAGTTACTATAGCTACTTGCCTATTGTAGTATTCCTTAACTAGTGTATTGACCAAATGATTTAGTCTTAGATTAAAGGTGATTGTATTTATTTCTAGTAACATGTTATTTTAATTGAGTTAGTGTGCATTAATTTTAGATGTTAATTAGATTATATGAAAATAATAAAATAAATTTGAAATTAAAAATAATTCAAAAATTATATTTCTGTTCTTAATTAGAATAAATACAATGTATTCAGTAGATAGATATGAAATTAATCTTGTTGAAGTAAATGGGTGGATTAGTATCTAGTAATGAGTAGCATTGCGTGCTTTTTGTTAGGATATGCTTATGATAGATGTAGATTGATGGCAACCTTTATTCCAATGAATCGGGGGAGTGAGGGATTCTTGTGAATATTAATAAAGATTAAATAACAGGGGAGAAGAGGTCTTCTAGTTGATGATATGCCTTATGTTATACTGCATAAATAGTTATGATTTATAAGAGAGCTTGTCTAAAGTTTTTAAATGGTTCTTACGGTTCTATTAATTCGATTGATAAACATGGTTGCAAATGCTAACCAGTGTAGATTCATCCAGCTGGATATGGTTTTTTCATATCGCAGAATGAGTGATTTGAAACTATCTATCCAGGCATTTGAACGCTCAATAGCTGTTCTCTTGCTGTATAGCTGCTCATCAAAATAATGATCAGACTGATTGCACTGCTTGGTATTTCTTGTGTTCGTTTTAATGTTGGGCTCGATTTCTTGTCGAATACAAATATTTCTGAATTGATCGGAATCAAATCCAGCATCAGCATTTAGAAAAATGCCCCTGGTATCTATTCCAGCGGACTCTAGCTGATCGATTATTTCTCGAAATGACTTCTCAATCTCAAAAATCTCATGATGTGATCCATCTTGTGGTGTGGACATGGCTACCATTTGGCCTGAATCATCCGCAAAAAAGACTATTACTCCTTTTTGAAGCCTTTCTATCTTGATATCTAACTGCTTCTCCACCGCCTTTAGCGCGCGTATGGCTGCCGTCAACTTGCATGCTAGATAGATTCAAAAATGCTTTCTGCTGGCTCAGCAAAGAAATCCAAACCTGCTTCCAGGAGCCATCTTTGCACCATTTTTTGAAATGATGATAGATCGCTTTCCAGCCCATTTCAACACTTTCCGTGAAATGTTTGATAGGTAGTTCTCGCCACTGGCATCCGGTCTTCAAACGATGATGGATCAGCATAACAATTTCATTTATTTCGATCTGAGGTTTTGGGCCTCGTTTTGTTTTACTTAGATAGGGCGTTATATACTCCTCTATCATATTTTTGTCTAGGGTTACCAGACTAAATGAGTGTTTATGATTTTTCACACAAACAAAACTCTGTCATTTAGAGGGAATCTCTTTTATTTCACCACTTCAGATTAAAACTTTAGACAAGCTCAGATTTTGATATCCGATCCAGTTCAATTTTGGTATCTCGACTTTTAATGGTTTTACGTTTATCAAAAGTTTTCTTGTCCTGAGCTAAACCTATTTGGTCTTTTGCAAGACCACGGTCATTTTAGTATTTCGGTCATTTTATTGCTCCCTTTTCAGTTAGTACAATACATGAACCATCATTGGGAAAACTTAAACATGGACAGTAAAGATTGGCAAGCTACCATCCTTCTTGCCAGCATTCCTTTTGGCCTCTTTTTCTGCCCATTTTAGATTACGATCACGATCTTTTTGCGGATCGGTTTTGTTTACGACTAGGTAGATACCTTTAACTTTAACCTCATCTGTTCGTGGTATTCCTTTATATAGTACTCTATTGGGAGTTCCTGGACCCATAATTACCAATTCATTATGTGAGTTAGCATTATGCATTTTCTGTTTTCTCACTAGTTCTTCTGGGCTGAGTAATGATTCAAATGCATTGAGATCCTTACCTCTGTTCTTTGAATTTGCCTCGACATAGCAAAGAACGTGACATTTCCCACTTTTGTGTTTTCTTTTACACTGTGAAATATGCTCTTCACTCTCAAAACTGAAAATATTTTTTTCATTGGTCGATAGTATATTTTGCGCCGGTACGTCTAAGATGTATCCTACACGTAATCCGCTAAATGTCCAGTCAGGAGTTTCGTTTGTCACTAATGATGCACTTATTTTTTTCCAGTCACTTGGAAATTTACCGTCTGTAAGCAATGGCTTTTTTTTACTGTTTAGTACCCTGTCATCCATATGAACAATATGCTGCCAAGTAGGTGGCTTATTTTGATCTATTTTGGCTTTTCTTATCAAGTCCCATTTTGTAAGCTTATCTTTTATAATACTGTTTTTAGCATCATCTAAATAGTTAAAGTGTGGAATTAAACTTTTATCTATTGCTTTCTTATCTGGAGAACGATAGGTCCCCACTCCCGTTTGGCGATTGACTTGAAAAATGGGTAGATTGTGTTTTACGGCCATTTTCTCTGCCCAGTTGATGTTACGGTATACTTCTGCAGGATAATGCATGATATCATCGTCGTCAATGATTAGGTATATTGCTTTTGCCTTGATATCTCCTATAGGGGCTTCATTCTCGTATACGTGCGTTCGCTTTGTCCCCTCTCGGCACATAATTAACATTTCATTTTGGTGATACTCCTGATGTAAACGATTAGGGCAGTTACGAGTTTCCCTTAAGAAGGCATCTGGATCTAATAAGTTATCTAGAGCATATATGGCTTTGGGGTTATGTTTACCTAATCGTTCTGGTGTGTTGTGTTTAATGAAACAAGCTATGTCACAATCATCACTTGAATGTAATCGACAGTTGTATATATGTTCTTCGCTCCTTACGCTGTCAACATCCTCTGGACTTGTTGACAGTATATTTTGTGGTGGTACATCTAATATATATCCCACGCGTAAGCCACCGCCATAAAACAAATCACTTGGATATCTACGGTACAAATAGGTCCAATTGGGCATTTTGTCTGAAACAAGTGAAGCGCTAATCTTCTTCCATGTGTTAGGAAACCTGCCATTAACTAATAGATCGGGTGGGTTATTGGTTAGAAATACTCTATGATCCATATGAACAATATGTTTCCATGTGCTGGTTTCTATCCCCATTGACATGCCCTGATTACGCAATTTAGCCCATTCACTTAATGTCTTTTTTAGACTTTCTTCGTTGAAATCTTTTTTTGAAAAACAAGCTTTAGGTAGTTCGGGAGGTAAAGCGATCTGAGGAGTTCCTCCTAGAAATATATTTCTAGTATTACTGGTCTGACCTAGACCAGTAATAGTTATAACTCTTGGCGCTGCACCCTCTCGCCCTAGAATTACAATATTAATACTTACAATACCTCTTTTCCGACAGCTGTCTGAAACTAGCTCAGCAATGCTTTCTGGTTGATGGGTAACTACTCGATAATTAGATGGTAGTTTTATTCTTTCAGGATATGTTTTTATAAGGGTGTTGTACGATTCTAATTCAGCATTAGAAAGCCCCTCCAAGGCTGATGTCAAAATGTTAACAAATTCATTCTCTGTGATTGTGGATTTATTAATGGCTGGATCTACCTCAATTTGCGACAACCTATTATCAAAATGAGTCGTTTTTTTAATGCCGATTCCTCCTTTTGGAGTAATTAATTCATGATAGGATTTTTGATGTTTATTGCATATTTCCTTAATAGCCATAGTTAGATCATTTAATCGTGTGTTTGGAGTTGTGGTATTCCAACTAGGCCAGTGTTTATGCATTTTACCTACAAAGTCATCTATTATATTTTTTTCTAGAAATATTTGATGATTCATGATAGTTATTTTAAAAATGAATATTTTTTTTAAAATTATTTTAATGTTAACTAGTATGATTTTAAGTGTTTTGTTTTTTTAGCTTATTCAAGTGTTTACCTGAACTAAAAACACCAGGTTTTAGTAATTAATGATTAAAACAACCTAATATTAAATCCGGAATTTTTGTAGTCTATTACAGGTCAATTATGTATTACGCAGAGACTGATCTGCATTTCTTGTTATTAGGAATGGATAATCTTTAATTTGTTGTTGATGTTTGAGGAATGTAGACACAATTACTACTGCTACTTTGCTATCGTATTCCTTAACTGGTGTATTGACCAAATGGTCTGGCTCTAGATTAAAGACGCCTTTCTTTATTTTTAGTAACATTTTATTTTAAATAAGTAAGTGTATATTGGTTTTTAGTGTCAGTTATATTGTTCTAAGATAATAAAATAAATTTAAAATTAAAAACAATTAATAAAATAGATTTATTTTTCTAATTCAATTAGAATAAATAGAATGTATTTAGTAGATAGATATGAAATTAATCTTGTTGAAGTAAATGGGTGGATTAGTATCTAGTAATGAGTAGCATTGCGTGCTTTTTGTTACGATATGCTTATGATAGATGTAGATCGATGGCAACCTTTATTCCAATGAATCTGGGAAGTGAGGGATTCTTGTGAATATTAATAAAGATTAAATAACAGGGGAGAAAAAGTCTTCTAGTTGATGATATGCCTTATGTTATACTGTATAAATAGTTATGATTTATAAGATTTTGTTATCCGATCCAATTCAATTTTAGCATCTCGACTTTTGATTGTTTCACGTTTATCAAAAGTTTTCTTACCCTGAGCTAAACCTATTTCGAGTTTTGCAAAACCACGGTCATTAATAAAAATTTGTAATGGAATAATGGTAAATCCTTTTTCTTCCACCTTAGTTCTCAGTTTGACTAATTCTTTTTTAGTCAAGAGTAAGAGACGATCTCTTTTCGATTCATGATTGTAAAATGAGCCATGGGAATATTCTGCAATATGCATATTGCGCACATACAGACCATCTAGCAAAAAACTACAAAAGGCATCATTAATATTGGCCTTACCTTCACGGATGGACTTTATTTCTGTACCCAATAATTTGATACCTGCATTATATTTTTCGAGGATGTGATACTCAAAATATGCTTTCTTATTACGAATATTTAGACTGCTTCCCATGATTAATCGTATGCATAAACTGGTTGCTATCAAGAATAGGGCATTTCATTCTTAAGCTACCAACACCATCAGACGTGTGCTGATCTGGCGGGATGCAAATATCCTAAAGAAAATCTGCAATTAAAATCATTTGCTTTTTCGGAGTAATTGTAGAAGCTTTACGAATCTTTGTTACCTTTTGAAAACTAATATTCCGATGTCTGCTAAGACCAAGTCAAATAAAAGAGCGTCTGTATCGGCTCAGCAAGTGACCACGCAAAAAAATAGTCTTCAACGCTTCATTCCACTGGTAATTATATCATTGTATCTACTAGTTGATTTTGTGCCTGAGTGGGGAGCAGTAGATCTTATTGGATCGCAATGGCTTTATCTTGCACTAATTAATGGCATAGGTATAGGATACATTGGTTACTATTATAAAAATCATGGCTATGAATCTGTTTTAAAGGGACTGTTTGGCCAGTTTATTCCTCAGGTTTATCTCGTTTTATTTGTTTTGGCAGGAGTATCTATACTTTTTGCTATCAATCCAACAGAGGCGCTAGTATGCTATGCCTACTTTACTACTACGTTATTGGCTTTTTTTAGTATTTCTATTCTTTTGAGCAGTAATAAAAATAATTTCAAAACGATAGCCCAACTAGTTGTTATCATGTTACTTATTCAGTCCATCCATACGCTTAGCACCTTTCTCAATGGAATGAATGACACCCCATTGGGCGATTTAGTCTTGAGCCTGAAAGGTAATACTGGAAACAAAAATATTTTTGCGGCGAGTTTAGCAATCAAGTTGTCCTTTGTGATGTATTCTATATATATATCTAAGTCATGGACTCGATTGATTTATATTTCCATTTTGGTGCTTGGGGTGGTTTGTTTATTGCTCATTAATGCACGTTCGGCTTATTTGGGTTTGATCATAGAAGTTAGTCTGGTCTTATTATTTATTACCCTTCAGTTTTTAAAGGATAAAAAAGTTAAAGAGGGGCTATACCGAGTAGGTGCTATTCTAGTTCCTATTGTCATTTCTTTTTTTATTGCTCAGACCCTATTAAGCAATGGGAAGCAAGCCACAAGTGTACCATCTGGATTTAGTTCGATTACAGGGCGACTGGAATCAATCACTTCTAAAACTGCTGTATCTAATGCTGGGCGATTGAAATTATGGACAAGTGGGTTTGATTATATTAAGAAGCACCCCTTCATGGGCTCGGGATATGGAAATTGCAAAATAGCTATCGTCCCTTATGAACATCATTTTATGTCAGGTTTTGAATTTAATCAACATCTGCACAACGATTTTATAGAGTCGGCTTTTGAATTAGGTATTTTGGGTGGATTGTTGTTTGTTTCACTATTTGTTGGTGTATTGATCGGTGTGATTAAAGTATGGAAGTCCAAAAGTGATGATCAGTTGAAAATCATGACTGTTTTCTCTCTGATTGCCCTGGCAGGATATGCTACCGATGCTTTCTTTAATTTTCCTAGTGAGCGGCCTATTATGCAGCTACTTTTCTCGTTAATTCTAGCTATGCATGCAGGTGCGCTGACCCTTATCCAAAAAGAAAAAATTCACCTTCGTGGGTTTAAAAGTAAATACACAACACCTGTAATTGCATGTATAAGCATTATGCTTGTGTTGTTTGCCGGATATTATCGATATAATACGTATCAATCTTTGGTAGCACAAAGCTTAACTATCCCTGATTTTCCCAATCGAGCAACACATTCTTGGAAGGAAATTAATGACAAGCTTCCTGACATTCCTAATTTGGATGCAAACAATATTCCAGTTGATGTTGTTAAAGCCTGGTATCTATCTCAGGATGGGAAATATTCTGAGGCCTTAACGTTATTAAATAGAAGTGTTCAGGTGAATCCGTATGGTTTAGCCAATGAGCTTATTAAAGCTCGGATATTTCTTCAAACACATCAGTTAGATAGTGCGCTTTACTACGCAAATAAGGGTTTTCAGACCAGGCCTTCAAACATTGGATTTTATGTCATCCTAAACGATATCTATAGACAGAGCAGGGATACGCTTAGCCTGACTAAAACTTTTCGAAAGTGTATTCAATATCTGCCCACTGTTGGTGTGTGGGATAGTTATATCAGTACTTTGATGGCATTAAATTATCCAAGTGACCGGCTATTATCCATTATTCAAACTGCACAAAAACAGTTCCCGAATGAAAAGTCTATTCAAGAAAAAGGACTACTTGTAAAGGCTACTTTAGCAATGAATGCTTCTAATATTCCATTAGCACTCTCTGGTTTTCTGAAATTGGCCGAGCTAAACCCAACACGTTATGATTATTTAGAAAATGTAGGGGTGTGTTATTTTGCTACTAAAAAATATGCATTGGCACTGCCTTATTTAGATCGAGTTATTGCAGCAAAAATTTATGCGAATGGTAGAGCAGAATACTTCAAAAGTTTGTGTCTACTTAATTTAGGCCAAAAACAAGAGGGATGTTTCTATGTAAAAATAGCCAGCTCCAGGAATTACCCTGGAGCGACAAATCTTGCTACTACTTACTGTAGATAAGTGGGGTAGTTTTACCCAAAAATTCTAGTGTTCTTCCATAGTGGGTACGTGATTGCAAATACAAGGAAAAGAAGCACAGTCTCAGTTCCATTTTTCACTTCCTTTATTGTATTAGCAATGCTCCATCCGCCATTGATATCACGCATTGCTACAGTATTCATTTCTTGAACACCGAGTTGTTGTAATTCTATTTTTTTCATAATAATAAAGATATTAATAAAATTTAAAAATACAATGAATTATTTTGATTGTAGTTTATGACAATTGTTTTCATTAACCACTATTTAAGTATTTTATTTTAATAATAATTTTATATTGTTTATTTATTAATTTATTAATCTATTTGTATATATAAGGAAACTTTGAGAACTTACCTATCTTTGAATCTCGACCTAAATCAATTATTCTCGCTAACCAGATGCTTAATAGAATCAATATAGCTCCTCGGTGGATCATTTTCTGCTTAGACTTGACTTGCTGTGTGTTTTCATTGCTTTTAGCGTACTATATCCGATTTAGTATTGATTTGAAACTCATTGATCTAACAACACTTAGTAGAAATGTGCTCATTTCTATTGCGATCAATTCGGTAGTATTTTATGTGATGAAAACCTATGCAGGTATCATACGATACATTACCATACAAGACTCCTTTCGTATAGGTGCTGCTGTGATCCTGAGTAATATGCTTTTTCTGATCACTAATCTATTGCTAACTGCATTTCATCGACCATTTATCATTTCTAATGTGGTTTTAGTCATTAATGGATTGTGCTCCTTTCCTTTGTTAGTGATGTATCGCGTAATTATCCGATACACTTTTACTCGCTTAAAAAACACGGGGACTAATCAGCGAAATATTATTATTTATGGTGCCGATGAGATCGGAATAGCTGCTATGCGTTCGCTTGATCATGATCCAAATGTGCATATGACTATTGTAGCTTTTATTGATCATGATCGACGTAAAAAAGGAAAAGCTATTGATGGAATAAAAATCTATCACTTAGATGATCTTAGTCAGCTTGTTTCACAGCATCAAGTTGATGAATTACTCATAGCTGGTGCTGTATCACCCAAGGAGAAAAACAGAGTTGTTGACTATTGCCTTGAGCAAGACATCAAAGTACTTGCTTTACCGCCTGTACAGAATTGGATCAATGGGGAAATCGATGCGAGCCAAATACAAAATATCAAAATTGAGGATCTCTTAGAGCGTGATCCCATCCACATTCACAATGAATTAATGGCCAAGCAGCTGCAAAACAAACGCATATTAGTAACAGGTGCAGCTGGATCCATAGGTAGTGAAATAGTTAGACAATTAGTAGCGTTTCAGCCTCAAATGATCATCCTAAATGATTGTTCTGAGACCCCCTTGCATGATTTACAATTAGAGCTTAATGAAACATTTGTTGAGCATACCTTTCATTGTTTTATTGGCGATATACGGGATGCAATTCGAATGGAAGTGCTTTTTAAGACCCTTCGACCTCACTACGTATACCATGCTGCTGCATATAAGCATGTCCCACTGATGGAAAACAATCCCAGTGAGTCTGTGCGGACCAATGTTATGGGAACCAAAATAATTGCTGACTTAGCAGCAAAATATGGGGTTGATAAATTTGTGATGATTTCTACGGATAAGGCGGTTAATCCGTCTAACGTCATGGGTGCTTCCAAACGTTTGGCCGAGATTTATGTCCAATCGTTATATGGGCTTCTCAAGCAGGGAGGGGGGATAAGTACAAATAATCCTAAAGACGAGACTTCATTAAAGTCAAACACAATAACCAAATTTATCACTACCCGATTTGGTAATGTATTAGGATCTAATGGATCAGTCATCCCCAGATTTAATGCCCAAATCAAAAAAGGTGGCCCAATTACTGTAACTCACCCCGAAATTACGCGATACTTCATGACTATCCCAGAAGCCTGTAAGCTAGTTCTAGAAGCAGGGTCCATGGGTGAGGGTGGGGAGATCTATCTATTCGATATGGGTAAGTCTATAAAAATTGTTGATTTAGCTAAGAAAATGATTCGCCTTTCTGGTTTAGTTCCAAATCAGGATATTGCCATCGAGTTCACGGGCTTGCGTCCTGGTGAAAAACTATACGAAGAACTGCTGAATAATCAAGAAAATACACTCCCCACACATCATCATAAAATCATGATTGCTAAGGTAAAGGAATATGATTACGAAGGCGTCAATCACAATATCGCTGAATTAATTCGCTTAAGTTGTGCTTATCAGGACCGAAAGGTAGTAGCCAAGATGAAAGAAATGGTACCTGAGTTTAAGAGCAATAACTCCGTGTATGAAGACCTTGATACCTCCTCAAATGAAGACCCCAAACCTACCACCAAACGCTGGGTCACCAATGGTCAGTAGACTTGGCCTGGTGTAGGCTTTTCTCTATTTTTGCGATAGCATAGAAAAAATTTCATGAAGCAGAAAATTAGTGTTGGTTTGGTGCAAATGAGTTGCACAAGTGATAAAGAAAAAAACCTAGAAAAAGCAATCCAAAAAATTAGAGAAACTGCTGCCGGCGGGGCTCAAATTATTTGTTTACAAGAGCTTTTTACCTCACTATATTTTTGTGATGAGGAAAACCACGAGAATTTTACATTGGCAGAATCTATTCCTGGGCCCTGTACTAATCGATTAGGAGAGCTAGCAAAAGAATTGCAAGTTGTACTGATTGCTTCGCTATTTGAGCGGAGAGCCCCTGGTATTTACCACAATACCACAGCCGTGTTGGATACTGATGGCGTTTATTTGGGAAAATATCGCAAAATGCATATTCCGGATGATCCTGGTTTTTATGAAAAATTTTATTTCACACCTGGTGATTTGGGTTACCAAGTATTTAAAACTCGATATGCGACTATTGGAGTCTTAATTTGCTGGGATCAGTGGTATCCTGAAGCTGCCCGTATTACGGCATTGATGGGAGCTGAAATCTTATTCTATCCGACCGCAATAGGCTGGGCAACTTCGCAAGATCAAGCAACCAATATTGAGCAATATAATGCTTGGCAAACCATCCAACGAAGCCATGCTGTTGCCAATGGTGTTCACGTGGTTAGCGTTAATCGTGTGGGACATGAAGCTGGCATTAACTTTTGGGGAGGTTCTTTCATATCTAATCCTTTTGGAACTGTGATACACCAAGCTGCACATCAAAATGAAGAAATTGTGGTGCAAGAAATTGATTTGTCCCTAACTGACCACTATCGCACCCATTGGCCCTTTCTAAGAGACAGACGAATAGATTCCTATCAACCAATCACTGAAAGATATTTAGGTGAAAAGTAAAGTTTACAAGGGGCTTCATTGTACCCCATAATTAAGTGTTTAGTACGATGAATTAAGCCGCTTAGCTACAAACCGACATTGTAAAATACTTGGTTATTCTTTTCGAGTTTGGGGAGTTTAGTTTCTTCTTTAAAAATACCATATACTGAGGCCCCGCTTCCACTCATGGAAGCGTATAATGCGTTTGCTTCGTATAAAGCTGATTTGATGTTTGCAATTAGTGGGTAGTTTTTAAATACAGACACTTCAAAGGAGTTGCTAATGTAGTTTTTCCATTCTTCGATAGGCAATAAAATGGTTTCTTCGAGTGGATAACTGGGGGGTGATGGCATGATCTGTTTGTAGGCGTCATGGGTGGATATGTGAACCCGAGGCATCACTACAACAAGGTAATAATTTTCAAGTGTCAACTGAATAGGGCGGAGTTGGTCTCCTTTTTCGGTGGCTAAAGCAGTTTGATTTTGAATGAAAAAGGCACAGTCGGAGCCTAACTGTTTGGCATAAGTCTCCATTTGATCCATATTTAGGTTTAATGAAAATTTTTCGTTCAATAGTTTAATACAAAAGGCTGCATCAGCAGATCCTCCACCCAAGCCAGCACCTATAGGAATATGTTTGTGTAAGTGAATATGAACTGGTGGGATTGAAAAGTCCTTGAGGATCATTTTGTACGCTTTAAGACATAGATTATTTTTTGGATCACCGGGAATATCTGGGATAGTTAGGCCAGAGGATGAGAAGTGAAGCTCTTTGGATTCGACAAGTTCTAGTGCATCCTTTATTTTAATGGGAAGAAAAATCGTTTCTATATTATGATATTGATCTTCTCTACGGTTAATGATATGTAAGCCAATATTAATTTTTGCATTGGGGAAGGTAATCATGTATAGTTACTTAGATGAATAGTTTGTCGTCTGGTAGTGGGTGTGTCGTTTGAAATTATAATAAATAGTTCTACCTTTAGTTGCGAGCACCAAGTGGTGAAAGAAATTCTTTGCAAAATTAAAGAATAGTAGGGCAGTTTTCCTTGATTATACCTCGAATTTTTAAGAAGAAACAAGCTGATGAACAATAAAACTTAAATCACAAAAAATGAGCGTACATATGAATATGAAAAGATTAATTGTATTATCTGGCCTTATATTAGGCTTTGTTACATTTACTGCGATATGTCAGGCGCAGCCTTCGCAAACACAGCAGCAGCCAACTAGTAAAGGTGAGCTCAAATTTGATTCTGAGACACATGATTTTGGGAAAATTCCACAAGGAAAGCCTGTAACTGTTGAGTTTAAATTCACTAATGGTGGTAGTGAACCTTTGAAAATAAATGATGTTGTTCCTACTTGCGGTTGTACAATAGCCGATTTTACTAAAACTGATGTTAAACCAGGGGGAACGGGTCTTGTGAAGCTTACTTTTAATGCAGCAGTTGCTTCTACTTTTAATAAAGGAATAACAGTGAAATCAAATTCAGAAAAGACGCCTGTTAAAATGCTCTACATCAAGGGTGAAGTTGTATCGTCATCTTCAGACCCTAAGAAATAGATTATAGATCTAGATTAATTGTATATTTAGAGGCCTCTCCATTAGTTTTGGAGAGGCCTTTTAGTTTAATGTCATGCCAAAAATCTCACTTAAGGGGCAAAACATGCCCGCTTCTCCTATTCGGAAATTAACACCCTATGCCGATCAAGCTAAGAAGGATGGTAAAAAAGTGTTTCATTTAAACATTGGTCAGCCTGATATTGAGACGCCGGAGATTATGTTGGATGCTATAAAAAATATCAGTTTTAAAATTTGGGCATATACGCCTTCGGAGGGTATGTTATCCTACCGAACAAAATTAGCAGGATATTACAATAAGCTCGATTATGCCATTGCCCCAGAAAACATTTTAGTCACTAATGGTGGATCAGAAGCAATTACAATTGCCATGCAAACCTGTTTGAACGATGGAGATGAGATTATTATTCCAGAGCCTTTTTATGCCAACTATAATGGGTTTGCTTGCATGAGCAATGTGATTGTGAAGCCCATTTTATCGCATATTGATAACGGGTTTGCTTTACCACCAATTGCTGAATTCGAGAAGTTAATCACAGAGAAGACCAAGGCCATTATTATTTGTAATCCAAATAATCCAACAGGCTATTTGTATTCATTGGGGGAGTTGAATGAGCTTAAGAAGTTGTGCTTGAGATATGATTTGTACTTATTTTCAGATGAAGCCTATCGGGAGTTTTGTTATGATGGACGTTCATTTGTTTCGCCGATGCATTTGGATGGTATCGATGACCATGTGATTGTACTTGATACCGTGTCCAAGCGATACAGTGCTTGTGGCGCTCGTCTGGGATGTATAGTTACTAAAAATGAAGCTGTTTTAGCTGCAGCATTGAAGTTTGCTCAGGCACGATTAAGTCCGCCTTTAGTAGCGCAGATTGCGGCAGAAGCGGCAATAGATACTCCTCGGACTTATTTCGATCAGGTGAATAAGGAGTATACCGAACGTCGGGATATTTTGGTAAAAGCATTGAATGAAATTGAAGGCGTTTTTTGTCCTAACCCAGGAGGTGCATTTTATGTGGTGGCCAGGTTACCAATTGATGATTCGGATAAGTTTTGTCAATGGATGCTAGAAAAATTTGTCTATCAAAATCAAACAGTAATGATGGCTCCAGCGACAGGCTTCTATAGTTCGGATGGGGCCGGGAAAAATGAGGTACGCTTGGCCTATGTTATAAATAAGGAAAACCTAAAAAGTGCTATTATTTGTTTGGAAAAGGCTTTATTGGCATATCCTGGTCGGGTGATCAATTCCTCCAAATTGGAAACCAGTCAAAAATAGTGTACCTTTGTATGGTACAACTTTCTATTGGGGTCGACCGGAATTGACAGGGTAGTGATGAGTATGTAAGCATACAGCGCATTGTGAGTCTAGCGCTTTAATCTGAACTTTCAAACAATAATCGGCGAAAATAGCTACGCCTTAGCTGCCTAATTTAGAATTAGATAAGCTTTTGTCTCGCTAGGTTCTGCTTTGTTACTTAGCAACTGGGACATCGAACAACAAAGCTGGCTTGGGTTTAATGGTGTAATAATTTAAGCAAGATAAGACACCTAAGAAAGGCGGTACAGGTGCGTTGTTAACTTTCCCCTTTCCGACAACCGAATAGCAACTAAGTATGTAGAAAGCATAGTTTATCCTATGTTTGGACGAGGGTTCGAATCCCTCCGACTCCACAAAAATAGGGGGCGTTCTTTTCCATAAAAAGAATGCCCCCTATTTTTGAAATCAATTCAATCTAATATCCCTTATTCCCCATCTTACATTCATGTAGTTATTGTGAAAGGTTTCTGATGAAGCGAAAGGTTGGCTAAAAAATATACCCATAAGACTCCAAGTTCCCATCAAGCCCACATAAATAGCACCGATGATAATATTAGGGGGGATTCCACCATGGTAGCTACTCATATCGTATGCGCTTAAGTTTTGGACTTTGGATTCTTTTAGTTTCATAGTTGTATTTGAGCTTGTTTAGTTACAAAGTCAGATTTGAGTAAACCGGGGGATTATTTATTTTTCCGAGCTATAACCCGTTGCACAGCAGCTATAATATCATCTGTTTCTAAGCTATATTTTTTCATTAATTGATCAGGTGTACCGCTTTCGCCAAAGGTATCGTTCACGGCGACATATTCTTGTGGAGTAGGATTGGTTCGAGCTAGGAGCTGTGCAATACTATCGCCTAAACCCCCTATTCGATTGTGTTCTTCTGCAGTAATGATGCATCCTGTTTTTCTTACCGATTGTAGCACTGCTTGCTCATCTAATGGTTTAATGGTATGAATGTTGATGATGTCAGCATAGATACCCATATCAGCTAGTTTCTCTCCCGCTTGAATGGCTTTCCAAACCAGGTGTCCTGTGGCAAAAATGCTCACGTCTGCTCCTTCATTGATTATCCAAGCCTTGCCAATCTCAAACTTTTGATTGGGATCAGTAAAAATAGGTACTACAGGACGACCAAATCGCAAATAAACAGGACCCACATGCTCGGCTATCGCTATCGTTGCAGCTTTGGTTTGATTGTAATCACAGGGATTGATGACTGTCATGCCGGGAAGCATCTTCATCAAGCCAATATCTTCCAGAATCTGATGTGTAGCACCATCTTCGCCTAGTGTTAGGCCTGCATGTGAAGCACAAATTTTAACGTTTTTGTTTGAATAGGCGATCGATTGACGGATTTGATCATACACGCGTCCAGTGGAAAAATTAGCGAAAGTTCCTGTAAAAGGTATTTTACCACCAATGGTCATGCCCGCAGCAATGCCCATCATATTGGCTTCGGCGATGCCAACTTGGAAAAAACGCTGGGGGAACTCTTTTTTAAAAGCATCCATCTTGAGTGAACCAATGAGGTCGGCACATAGACCAACTACTTGTTCATTTCTTTGAGCAGCCTCCAACAGCCCAGCACCAAAACCTGAGCGTGTATCTTTTTTATCTGTATAGGTGTATTTCTTCATTGTTTTTGTCATCATCTGATCTGGTTTGCTTTGTCACTTCGCGTGAGGGATAGTAGTGAAAACCCCGCAGCGTAGCGAGGAGTTGTAGCGGATAGCCCGACCCGAAGGGGCACGCCCCATTTTATCGCATAGGGATATGCTTGTTTTCTCTCTTTTATTTGAACTAGTAATCACCAAGGGTTTCTTCTAATTGAGCTAAAGCGGTAGCCAATTGCTCGTCATTTGGAGGAGTGCCATGCCATTTGTGCGTATGCATCATGAAATCAACCCCATTACCCATGATGGTTTCCATGAGAATCATGATGGGTTTGCCTTTACTTGTTTTAGACCTAGCTAGTTCGAGCACGCGAACCACATCGGCCATATCATTTCCGTTCATGGCCAATACATCCCAACCAAAAGCTTCCCATTTGGCATGTAAATTTCCAAGCGAAAGCACCTGCTCGGTCTTCCCATCAATTTGTTGACCATTGACATCAATAGTTGAAATTAGATTGTCTACTTTGTTGTGTGAGGCATAGAGGGCAGCCTCCCAGATTTGACCTTCTTGTAGTTCTCCATCTCCATGAAGTGAAAATACAAGACCATCGTCCTGGTTGAGTTTTTTGGTTAATGCAGCACCAATCGCTACAGACATGCCCTGCCCCAATGAGCCGGAAGCAATACGTACGCCAGGTAAATGTTCGTGTGTGGTGGGATGACCCTGAAGGCGAGAATTTAATTTTCGAAATGTGGCTAGTTCGTTGATATCAAAATAGCCTGAACGAGCAAGTACACTATACCAAACAGGGGAAATATGTCCATTGGAAAGAAAAAATAAATCTTCATGCTTCCCATCCATGTCAAATTTGGGGTTATGCTTGAGAGTATGAAAGTAAAGCGCTACCAAGAAATCGGTGCATCCCAATGAACCCCCAGGATGTCCGGATTGACAGCCATGAACCATTCTCACGATATCTCTACGCACTTGGCTGGCCATTTGCTGAAGTTGTTTTAATTCTGCCATGAAATAAGGGATTGTTTAATTTAAGTGCCTAAATTAAGCAAATAAGAGCCTAAATGAAATGAAGCCCAAAAATGAATGGTTGGGGTAGATGACTATAGTTATTATAGTTGATTTAGATTCTTTTAAAAATCATTCAATTAATATTTAGCATGATTCAAAAACTCAATCAAGCGCTGCATTGCCTTTGCTCGGTGACTCATGCGATTTTTTTCAAGGACGTCGAGTTCGGCAAAGGTGGTATCATACCCCTTGGGAATAAAAATGGGGTCGTAGCCGAAACCCTGCTTTCCCAATGGCTGATGAGCGATGTGCCCTTCGACTATTCCTTCAAAAAAATATTCCTTCCCATTTAAAATCAAAGAGATGACTGTAATAAAACGTGCACTGCGATGGTTATTATTGCCTAGTTTTTCAAGTACTAAGGATAAATTTTGTTCACTATCTCGTGTTCCTGAGTAGCGGGCAGAGTAGACACCAGGCTCACCATGTAATGCATCTACTTGAAGTCCCGAATCATCAGCAAAGCATGATAGTCTATAACGCTCAAAAATATATTGGCTTTTTTGGCTCGCATTTTCTTTAAAGGTGGTGCCTGTTTCAGGAATATCATCGATACAACCGATATCAGACAAGCTTTTTAAATAAAATTGAGAGCCGATGATTTGTTGCGCTTCTTCTAGTTTATGTAAATTATTGGTTGCAAAAACGAGTTCCATAGCTTAAAAATGTTTCATAACGTTCCAAAATTGGCGCTTTTTGTCTTGGTCAGCATTCATTTCATCTAGGCTGCAAGAAGGTAGAATTTGCACCTGCTCGATTAGGTGAATTTGATTTATTGCTAGGCTAGGAAGTTTTAATGATTGTGGGTCGATGCCCAAGAGGGTTAATTTATCACATGCAAAAAATAGTTTTAACTCATTAAAACAAGTATTGGGGTAACAGGAATAGTTGACTATAGCGATATCATCTATGTCTAAACCTTTTGCTTGCATGATTTTAAGTAAGAGATTCAGGATGTTAGGACTTATTTTAGAATGCTTGGGATCTTCAATAAGTACCAGGAAATGGGCTTTGTTTTGGCCTAAATACTCGAAAGAGCCTCTTGGGCTTTCTGGCATTTTGTGACTTTTGTCCTCTTTATCTTCTTTTTTGTCAGGGATGAGATAAATATCTTCTGTTAAGAATAATTGTAATGCTAGTGGATCATTGGTTTTGAGGGGATGCATCTTTTGGAGCAATGGTATTTTGATGGATGCAAATTTACTAAAGGATTTGGGGGCTTAATAAACTTCTGTTTTATTAATTATAAAATTATTATGTTAATTTTAAAAATAATTTTTATTGTTTTGTTGTATTTTTTAAATTAATTGACAGTTTTATAAATCAAATTAACCATGAAAAAATCAACTTTATTGGGTGTAATCACCTTAATTTCATTTTCAACATTTGCCCAGAATAAGGGAGATAAGGGTTCTGGCATTGGTTTTGGAGTAAAGGCAGGCGTTACATTTGCCAATTTTGCTTCATTTAACTCAGGTCTTGGAACTCCAGATCCGCTCACAACTAACTCGGTTACCTCATTTTATGTGGGCGGGGTAGTGAATATACCTGTTGGCAGTATGTTTGCTGTACAACCTGGTTTAACCTTAATAGGTAAGGGTGCTAATACTGTTCCAACGGCAGCTACATCTGCTTCTGGAGCTACTGGAGGGATCAAAGAAACACCTTGGTACCTAGAAGTTCCTGTAAATGTCACAGTTAATTTTGAGGCTGGACCAGGTAAGATTTTTGTTGGAGCCGGTCCTTATTTGGGCTTTGGGTTGTTTGGAAAGCATACCAACTCATTTTTAGTAAATGGAGCTGCGCAACCAGGAACGAAAGCTAGTGGTAATATTAAGTTCGGTACTAATTCTGCAACAGATTTTAGCAATGATTTAAAAACGTTAGATTTTGGTTTGAACTTTTTGTTAGGTTATCAATTAAAGAATGGTTTCAGCATTAATGGTGGCTACAGTTTGGGTTTAACCAATATCTCACCAGATGCAGGTATTGCTGGTAATACATCTTCATATAAAAATGGTGTGTTTTCTGTAGGTTTAGGTTTTGCATTTTAAGAAGCAATACTTTGATTTTATTTTTTGTAAGAAGTCTCAACGTCATGTTGGGACTTTTTTGTTGAGAACATGTAGTATCGGGAATACGAAGTAGCAAGGCTGTTTAGTTTTTCTATTTCTGCCTAGATGATATGTTTTATGATTAATTAATAAATAAAAAATATTTTATAATAATATTTGTTTTATGTGATAATTTAGCTTTAAGTATTATTAAACCTAAAACATTAGCCATGAAAAGAATACTTGTATTAAGTGTTATCGCTTTAATTTCATATCCCACGTTTGCTCAGCATAAGCAGGTTAAAACTACTCATTACCGTGTTACCTATGGCATAAAGGCCGGAGCGACTGTTGCGAATGTCTCAGTGTCAGAGGGTTCAGCGCCTAGCCCAATTACCTCACTCTATGTGGGAGGTACAGTTAACATCCCTGTTCATAGTGTATTTTCTGTACAATCTGGTTTAACGTTGATTGGTAAAGGATTTAATCGGTTTGAGTCACAGGCCTTGTCAGTAGTAGGGTCTACGGTAATAGGATCTCTTAATAAGTCCTATAGAAGCACACCTTGGTATTTGGAAATGCCTGTAAATGCTATTGTTAGTTTAGGTGCTGGACCAGGAAAACTCTTTTTAGGAGCTGGTCCTTATTTAGGTATTGGGTTGTTTGGGAAGCAAGAATTGACCATGACAGGAAAAACACTAGGCAGTACGACTAGTGTCAATAGTCAAATTGCCGATATCAAATACTCAGGTACAGATAAAACATTAAATACCTTTGACTTTGGATTGAATTTTTTGATAGGTTATCAGTTGCTTAATGGCTTTAGTGTACATATGGGTTATGGTCTAGGTTTAACAAATGTGCGTCCTGGTGCAGCAGATGTGCAAGCAGTAAAAAATAGCGTGTTTACTGCGGGGCTAGGTTTTACGTTTTATTGATAGATTTTGTCTAAGGTTTATTTGGAGAGAAGGGTTTGGCTCGATGCCAAAGCCTTTTTTGTTTTGATGGGGTGTGATTATTTTTTAATTAATTATTAATTATTTTTATTATATTTAAATTAAAAAATGGTCATGAAACGAATATTTTTATTGAGTGCAATCGTATTAATTTCATTTTCCACGTTCGCGCAGGACAAAGGGATTAGTTCTACGATGGTTAAGCAAGTAAAAGCTCATATGACTTATGGTATTAAAGCTGGGCTTACTTTTGCAAATGCTGCTTCATTCAATCCAGGATCGACAACAAATTTTTATGCAGCGAACTCAGTCACATCATTTTACCTGGGGGGTGTTATTGATATACCTATTTTTAATGTATTGTCTGTTCAGCCTGGTCTAACGTTAATTGGCAAGGGGTCAGAAATAGTTGGTTCAGAGGGTAATAAGAAATATCTTCCTTGGTATTTAGAGATCCCAGTCAATGTATTAGGCAATGTTAAAGTTGGTCCTGGTAAGCTTTTTTTTGGTGCAGGGCCTTATTTGGGCATTGGTGTTTTTGGAGGGTATAAAGACAGCTTCGGGTCGCGTATTATCAGGTATGGCACCAATACGGAATTATCTGGTGTCGATAACGATCTAAAATCCCTAGATGTTGGGCTTAATTTTTTGCTAGGCTATCAGCTAAATAATGGTCTTAATGTTCATGGAGGTTATGGTCTAGGTTTAACCAATGTTGCTGCCAATTCGGGTATTTCAGGTGATACATCGTCGTTTAAGAATAAGCTATTTTCTTTGGGACTAGGTTTTGCTTTTTAAGCAAGAACCGGTCTAAAATTTATTTTATTAAAAAGGTTTTAGCATGATGCTGAGACCTTTTTTGTTGGTGGCAATTGAAAATGATCGAATAATGGATTTATCTAATAATTTTGCGATCGGCTTCAGCTTGTAAATTATTATTAAGTAGTAAGTCAGATGAACATTTATAAAATAAAAAACGAATGAAAGTACTAGTCGGGTTGATTGCTACTACACTGATATTGATGCAAGCGGTGGCACAACCACAATCAAGGTCAGTAGACAAAATAGCTGCTGTTGTGGGTGGATCCATTATTTTACAGTCGGATATTGAGATGCAGTATGCGCAGTATAGGGCGCAAGGAAATCCGGAAAATACGGACATCAGGTGCTATTTTTTGCAACAAATATTGGCTCAAAAATTGCTTTCACAGCAGGCTGCAGTTGACTCCATTACAGTTTCAGATGCGCAGGTAGATGATGAAGTTAACCGTCGTATGCGTGTGATGATTCAGCGTGCTGGTGGGCAGGATCGGTTGGAACAGTTCCTGAATCGGTCGGTATTACAGTATAAGGATGAAATTCGTCCGGATATTAAGGAACAGCTAATTGCTAATAAGATGCAGGGCAAGATTACCGAGAATGTAAATGTAACTCCTTTGGATGTGCGTAAGTATTTTGAGTCAATTCCTAAGGATAGTTTACCGTCTTATGGTACTGAAGTGGAGCTGGGTCAACTGGTGATGTATCCTAAATCAACTCAATTGGAGAAAGAGGTTTTCCATGACAAGTTAGATGCGTTGCGATTGCGAATCAAGGCTGGGGAGGATTTCGGAACCTTGGCACGAATATATTCCCAGGATATCGGTTCGGCACGTGAGGGTGGTGAGCTTGGTTTTGCTGATCGAAGTGCCTATGTGAAAGAATTTTCAGCGATAGCCTTTAAGTTAAAGGTTGGCGAATTATCGCCTGTTTTTGAAACACAGTACGGTTTTCATATATTACAGGTAATAGATCGTCGTGGTGAGCAAGTAAATGTCCGTCATATTTTGATTAAAATAGAGCCTACTCCAGCGAGTCTTTCACGGATTAAATCTCATATCGACAGTGTTTATCATTTGGTGTTGGATAAGAAGGTAGATTTTGGAAAAGCAGTAGCTTCCTTTTCAGATGATAGTGAAACAAAATATAATGGAGGTATGATGCTTAATGCAGAAAATGTCCGTAGTCGTACAACTCATATTTCAATTGATAAATTAGATCCGCAACTTTTTTTGGTAGTAGATACCATGAAAGTAGGTACCTACTCTAAGCCTGTTCTTTTTACATCTGCTGATGGAAAACAAGGATACCGATTTCTATATTTGAAGACTAAAACACATCCGCACAAAGCCAATTTAGAATATGATTTTCCAAAAATTAAGGATATTGCTTTAGAAGATAAAACAAGTCGTGTCGTGAGCGAATGGTTTGAGAAGCGGAGACAGGCTACTTATGTCAAGATAGATACGGAATATCAAACGTGTTCCAGTTTAAAGGATTGGACACATAGTCAGAATTAAGTACTTAAAAAAGAACTCGATGCAAGTAGTAACCTATAGTTCAGAAGTTGAGGCTGTAGATGCCTTAAAATCCGCTTACCAAGAGATCAGGGAAGAAATAGGTCGGGTTATTGTTGGACAGGACGACGTAGTTAAAGCGGTATTGATTGCTATTTTTAGTAACGGACATTGCTTACTTGTTGGAGTGCCTGGACTGGCCAAAACTTTGTTGGTGCAAACAGTTGCTCAGGTGTTAGACTTGAGTTTTAATCGTATTCAGTTTACGCCTGATTTGATGCCGTCAGATATTCTTGGTTCGGAAGTTCTTGGGGAGGATCGTTCATTTAAGTTTATTAAGGGGCCAGTATTTTCCAATATTATACTTGCCGATGAGATTAATCGCACACCTCCAAAAACACAAGCTGCCTTATTAGAAGCTATGCAAGAAAAGGAAGTCACTGTTGCTGGAGAAACTCATTCACTTCCCAAGCCTTTTTTCGTGTTGGCTACTCAGAATCCCATTGAGCAGGAGGGTACTTATCCTTTACCCGAGGCACAGCTGGACCGCTTTATGTTTAATGTATCGTTGGGTTATCCTTCTTTGAAAGAGGAGGTTCAGATAGTAAAAAATACTACGGGGAACCAAAAACTAAAGCTAAAGCAGGTACTTAACTCACAACAAATCACATATTTCCAACAGTTGGTTAGGGATGTTCCGATTACGGATCGTGTATTAGAATATGCGGTGTCCTTGGCTGCTAAAACACGTCCTGGTACTTCGAATGCTACCGCTGAGGTGAATCAATTTTTGAGCTGGGGGGCGGGTCCACGCGCTTCACAGTATTTGGTACTGGGTGCTAAATGTCATGCAGTGATATCTGGAAAATATTCTCCAGACGTGGACGATGTACAAGCGGTTGCGGAAGCTATTTTAAGACATCGTATTGTGCGTAATTATAAAGCTGAAGCCGAGGGTGTAGGTACCGAAAAGATAATTAATAATCTATTTTAAAGAGGTTATTACCCAATAGAAAAAGCCCTTTCTAGAAGAAAGGGCTTTTTCTATTGGGTTTTTCAAAGGGTAAGGTAGGGTGTTGAAGTTAATCTAGAGAAGGTAATTCGTTGGCATATTGCCCCCTTTTTACAAGCGTGTCGAAACTAATCTTTCCGGGGCCATAAATAAATAATGTAAATAACATGATTAGGTAGTATAATGGTATTTCAAAACCATTGTTCCCTGCCTGGAACCCGTTTGTCCAATGCACAACGGTAATGGCAACAATCATGGTTATCATGAGTGGTATGGTAATTAGGCGGGCCCCTAATCCCAATAATAGTAACACTGCTCCAAATGTTTCTGTGGTTGCTACCAAGTATGTACTGAAAAGGGGTAGGGGAATCCTAAGCTGGGTGAACATTCCTGCCACATCATTAATATGATGCCATTTCATCATAGCAGGGCCGTAAAAGCCATATGCTAAAATTAGCCTGATCAAAAATAAAGGAAGATTTTTAGCCTTTTCAAGCTTTTTTACGTACGAAAAATAGTATTGTCTGGTTGCTTCCATAATGTATTTTAAATTTTAAATTTAAAAAATTAATTATAGATATAATTTATCAAATATAGATTTTATATCTGCTGGATTCAAATCATTGATATAATTTTTGGTGATTTTATGTGGTAATGCCCTTTATGATACGAGGTTATGTAGCTATTTCTACCTTTTAGTACGGAGGATTTGAAATCCGTATATTTGAAATTTTGGTCAATAATGGTACATAACTTAAAAAGTGGCACGCTATTGCCATTGATGGAGGAGTTTTACACCATTCAAGGCGAGGGCTACCATGCTGGTCGGGCGGCATACTTTATTCGTTTAGGGGGGTGTGATGTAGGGTGTCACTGGTGTGATGTCAAAGAAAGTTGGGATGCAACATTGCATCCACTTGTGGCGGTGGATGATTTGGTGAAAAGAGTGGAAAAATATCCCGCTAAGCTTGTGGTGATCACCGGGGGAGAGCCATTGATGTATCGCTTGGATTATCTCACTTTGGAGTTGCAAAAACGAGGCATTCAAACTTTTATTGAAACATCTGGAGCTTATCCCTTATCGGGCTATTGGGATTGGATTTGTCTTTCTCCTAAAAAATTTAAATCTCCAGAATCTGCTATTCATCCTTTGGCTAACGAACTTAAGGTGATTGTTTTTAATCAGAGTGATTTTCGTTGGGCAGAAACACATGCTGAACAGGTTCCGTTATCTTGTAAACTTTATTTGCAGCCTGAATGGTCGAAGGCTTCCTTGGTAGTGCCATTAATTATTGATTATGTGAAAAAAAATCCCAAATGGAAAATCTCTTTGCAAATTCATAAATTTTTGGATGTGCCTTAGAATCTTAAAAACTGATATCACTTCTATGTAAAAATTGTTTTTTAGTAGTTTGCATGACGGATAGCAGTAAAGAGCCCACAGCCAGGCGAGGACTCGCAACGAATAGCCCGGCCCGAAGGGTACGCCCAACTATAAGCATTTTTAGAAATTATTATGCATGTTTCTTCTTGCATGATACTTGGGGTGAACTACTATCTTTGAAAACAAAATTCAAAAAAAATGATGAGGCATAACTTTGGTGCGGGGCCATGTGTCTTACCGCAAGAGGTGTTGAAACAGGCATCACAAGCAGTCATAGAATTTAATGAGACAGGATTATCTATCTTAGAAATATCACATCGAACTCCGGAGTTTGAGTCTGTTGTAGAAGAAACCATTGATTTGGTCAAAGAACTGCTGGATGTTCCAGAAGGGTATTCTGTTGTATTGATGCAGGGTGGAGCTAGTTTGCAGTTTTCTTTAGTCCCAATGAATTTAGTGGATGATGGCTCGATGGTAGCTTATTTGGATACTGGGGTTTGGGCAAGCAAGGCCATTAAAGAAGCCAAACTATTTGCGGATGTGCAAGTGGTTGCTTCTTCGAAGGATCAGAATTATAGTTTTATTCCTAAGAAATATACGATTCCACAAGAAGCGGTTTATTTTCATTGTACATCTAATAATACGATCTATGGAACAGAACTATTTCAGTTCCCTAAATCTCCAGTTCCCATGGTTTGCGATATGTCTTCTGATATATTTAGTAGGCGGATCAATGTGGCTGATTTTGGTTTGATTTATGCAGGGGCTCAAAAAAATATGGGGCCCGCAGGATTGACCATTGCTATAGTGAAAGATGAATTGTTGGGTCGAATCAAACGAAAACTACCCTCGATGCTGGACTATAAAGTTCAGATTGATGGCGGATCAATGTATAATACGCCTCCTGTTTTTGCCATTTATGCATCGATGCTTAATTTGCGTTGGCTTAAGGCTAAAGGGGGGGTAGATGCTATAGAAAAAGAAAATATAGCTAAAGCAGAAGCGCTGTATCGTGAAATTGACCGCAATTCACTCTTTAAGGGTACTTGTGAAATAGCAGACCGATCAAGAATGAATGTCTGCTTCGTTATGGAAGATATCTCACTTGAAACGCTGTTCTTGAAATTTGCAGAGGATAGGGGAATTGTTGGTATTAAAGGTCATCGTAGTGTGGGTGGATTTCGTGCGTCTTTGTATAATGCTTTGCCAATCACGAGTGTGCATATTTTGATTGATATCATGCAAGAATTTGAACATGGACAAAGACAAGAATTAGCCAAAAAGCAAGAATATAAATAACTCATAAATTTCATAGACCTATATAAGCATGATCAAAATATTAGCTAATGATGGGATTGATCCAGTGGGTAAGGCACTATTGGAGAAAGCAGGTTTTTTAGTAGATAGTGATCCTGTTCCACAGGAAAATTTGGCTGAAGCACTTTCTGCATATGATGTCATTACGGTTAGAAGTGCTACAAAAATTCATAAAGAGCTAATTGATGCTTGTCCTAATATTCGTTTGATTGGTCGTGGTGGGGTCGGGATGGATAATATTGATGTAGACTATGCAAAAAGTAAGGGTATTACTGTAGTAAATACCCCAGCTTCTTCTTCACTTTCTGTTGCTGAGCTGGTTTTTGCACATTTATTTGGAGGGGTTCGGTTTTTATATGACTCTAATCGTAAAATGCCTAGTAGTGGGGACTCTAGATTTAATGAGCTGAAGAAGTCTTATGCTAAAGGAATTGAGTTAAGGGGGAAAAAACTGGGTATTATTGGTTTTGGGCGTATTGGTCGCGAGACGGCTAAGTTAGCTTTAGGATTAGGTATGGAAGTGTTGGCTTTTGATCTCTATCAAGTTCCTGCTGAGTTGGAGTTGCAGCTAGCTGGAAATGTTCGAGTGAATGTTCCCATTAAGGGGCTTTCGATGGATGAATTGCTTAGTGGATCAGATTTTATCAGTTTACATGTTCCATTTTCTGAAAAACCGATTCTTGATGAGGCAGCTTTTAATGCCATGAAACAAGGTGTAGCTATTGTCAATTGCTCCCGTGGAGGTACAGTAGATGAAGTTGCGTTATTAAAAGCACTAGATTCAGGAAAAGTATCTTTTGCAGGGTTGGATGTATTTGAAAATGAACCCACGCCTAGTCGTGCTATTTTGGCTCATCCTCGTATTTCTTTGACTCCACATATTGGCGCCTCGACCAATGAAGCACAAGCGCGTATTGGGGTGGAACTTGCCAATTTGATTATTCATTTTTTTAGGAAATAACAAGTTTTTTACAGCTTTTCTCTTTATCTACATTCCCCAAATTATACCTATCGAACCAGTTCTTTATTATGCCAAAGATTAAACCTTTCAGGGGGATACGACCTAGTCAGGAGTATGTTGATCGTGTGGTGTTGTCGGTCGAAAATTTAAGTCTCTCTGAGGCTAAAAAAATCAGATCTAGCAATCCATATTCATACCTTAATATGCTGGTCCCCAAGCTTGGGAACTCATTTCTGAGGGGAGCTAAGCAAGAGATAACATATAAAAAGATTCATGAGAATTTTGAGGATTTTATTGAACGAGGAATTCTCGTTCAAGATGATCGACCCGCCATTTATATTTATCAGGTAGCTGATGAGCACTTCATACAAACTGGTATATGGACCAGTACATCCATCGATGATTACTTGAGTAATACTATCAAAAAACATGAGCTTACACGTGCCGATCGGGAAAAAGCATTGATCGATTATTTGCAGGAAACAGGAATGGATGCCAATCCCGTTTTGATTACTTATTTACCCCAGTCACAGATACAGGCCATTATTTCAAATGTAATTGCAACTAAATCAGATCTTCATTTTGTGTTGGATCGACTAACTCATCAACTTTGGAAAGTAGATCAGCCAGATCAGCTCGCAGCACTTAGCAAGGCTTTTGAAGCAATCCCAGCTTCTTATATCGCCGATGGACATCATCGAGCAGCAGCAGCTAGTGTTTTGGGCATTCAACGGCGAAAACTGAATTTGAAACATACTGGAAATGAATCCTATAATTTTTTCAATTCAGTATATATGTCCACTGATCAACTGCGAATTTTTGAATTCAATCGATTGGTAAAAGACATTGGAAGTCTATCAGTAGATCAGCTGATTCGTCAATTATCTGTTCATTTTGAGATTGAAAGACTTTATGGATTCGCTGCCTTTAAGCCTCAACAATTACATGAATTTGGGATGTACGTAGACCACTGTTGGTATCGATTACGTGCTAAACCAGACATTTATGAACAGAAGGATGTAGTCGATGGACTGGATGTTAGTCTACTTCAGGATTATATACTTTCACCCATTCTACAGATTACAGATCCCCGTACGGATTCCCGCTTAACCTTTGTAGGAGGAATGGTTCCCACCCAAACAAGTATTGAGCAAGTTGATCAGGGAGATAATACACTCTTATTTACCCTTTTTCCTATTGCTATTGAGCAGTTAATACAAGTTGCCGATGCAGGCGAAGTAATGCCTCCTAAATCAACGTGGGTTGTGCCTAAATTTCAAGTAGGTTTGGTTATTCATTCGCTATAAAATTTTAGTAAATTCTACCCATTCTAATGCCTAACTTCGGCGAATAATTTAGACGATACCATGATTTCTTTCGAACGTTTTACCTTGAGTAATGGCTTGCGTGTGCTGGTTCACGAGGATCCAACAACACCAATGGCCGTGGTTGACATATTATATGATGTTGGAGCCCGTGATGAGAACCCTGATCAAACTGGATTTGCGCATCTCTTTGAACATTTAATGTTTGGTGGGTCAAAAAATATTCCTGTCTATGATGAACCCTTGCAACGTGTAGGAGGGGAGAATAATGCATTCACCAGCAATGATATTACCAATTATTACATTTCACTTCCTGCTGTTAATCTGGAAACTGCCTTCTGGCTTGAAAGTGATCGGATGTTAGATTTAGCTTTTTCGGATAAAAGTTTGGATGTACAGCGCAATGTTGTTTGTGAGGAATTTAAGCAGCGTTATCTCAATCAGCCTTATGGTGATGTGTGGTTGAAATTGCGTCCAATGGCTTATCGGGTGCATCCATACCGTTGGGCTACCATTGGTAAAGAATTGGCCCACATCGAGCAAGCAAAAATGGAAGATGTGAAAGCTTTTTTTGCCAAGCATTATCGGCCATCTAATGCGATTATGGTTGTAGCGGGTGACGTAAAGGTGAACCAGGTAAAGGAGCTTGCTGAAAAATGGTTTGGAGGTATTCCAAAAGGAGAAAAGCCATCCCGAATGTTGCCACTTGAACCTGAACAAACAGAGGCTAGAAAAGAAACAATCAAAGCGAGTGTGCCTTTGAATGCGATTTATTTGGCTTTTCACATGTCCTCTAGACTTGATGATGCCTATTATACCACTGATTTGATTTCAGATATTTTATCCCGAGGTCAATCCTCACGATTATTTAGTCGTTTGGTGAAAGAGCAAAAGTTATTTAGTGAGATTAATGCGTATTTGACCGGAAGCTTGGATGCTGGATTGTTTGTTGTGGAGGGTAAACCATTGCTTGAAGTCTCCATAGAAAAAGCGGAGCAGGCTATTTGGTTTGAATTGGATCAATTAAAAGCGGATTTGGTAACTGAGCATGAACTGATCAAGGTTAAAAATAAGATGGAGTCGACCATGGTATTTTCTGAGATGAGCTTACTAGATAAAGCCATGAGTCTGGCTTATTTTGAGCTGCTAGGCGATGCTAGTCAGGTGAACACTGAAATAGAAAAGTATCTCCAGGTGAGTGCCGAGGACATTAGGAAACAAGCAGGCCATATTTTTAGAAAAGAAAATTCATCCACGCTGTATTATTTAGCGAATTAAACATGATAGATAGAGTAGTAGCGCCTGCATTTAGGCAAGTAGAACAGATAGAACTTATCCATGCCAAACCACAAGTATTGAGTAATGGTGTAAAAACCTTTGTGATTGCAGGGGGAGAGCAAGATATGGTGCGTTTGGAGTTTATTTTTAATAATGTTAGTTGGGATGCAGCTAAGCCTTTACAAGCTTTTGCTACACATACGATGTTAAATGATGGAACCAGTGAATTTACGGCCACTCAGATCGCTGAGAAAGTCGATTATTATGGGGCTTTTTTGACGACGGAATATGGTTATGATCAATCTACAGTTACGTTGCTAACATTGAGTAAGCATTTGGCATCCACGCTGCCCATTGTCAAAGCGATTATTAGTGATTCGGTATTTCCGGAACGTGAATTGCAAACTTTTATCACAAATCAGAAGCAAAAGCTCAGTATTAATTTAGAGAAGAATAGTTTTCTGAGCCGGAGGATATTTAATAAAGCTTTGTTTGGAAATACTTTGTACGGGTATGATGCACAAGCAAGTGACTATGATCGATTGACACAGCAAGAATTGAAAGATCACTTTCATCGGACATATCAGCCACAGAATTGTACCATCATCGCTTCCGGTCAAGTGACGGATGATATCATAAAGCAAATAGATACACACTTTGGTAAAAATTGGAATAATACAACAGCTGGTATAACTGAAAATCAGTTTGAATTCAAAAAAACAAAAGGTAGTGATCATTATGTAGAAAAACCGGAAGCCTTGCAATCGGCTATTCGTTTGGGGCAGCTATCGGTGGGTCGTTCGCATCCAGATTACGCTGGTTTACAAGTGCTTGGTACCATTTTAGGAGGATATTTTGGCTCCCGTTTGATGGCCAATATTCGTGAAGATAAAGGATACACCTATGGAATAGGATCAGCGCTTACCTCGTTCAAAAATACGGGATGCTTTTTCATTGCTTCGGAAGTGGGGGTAGCGGTATGTCAGGCTACGCTTGATGAAATCAAAAAGGAACTAATTATTCTACAACAGGAATTAGTGCCGGTTGAGGAGTTAAGTTTGGTGCGTAATTATATGTTAGGTTCTATTTTAGGGAGCTTAGAAAATACGTTATCACATGCCGACAAGTTTAAAAATATCTACTTTTTTGGATTAGGGTACGATTATTATGATCGGTATATCAATACTGTGAAAACCATTGCTTCAGAAGAGTTACTCCGTTTAGCACAGCAGTATCTAAACTTTGATGAGATGGAAAAGGTGGTGGTAGGGAAGAAATAGGGCAATAATTCCTAACTTCGTCTGGCAAATATGAATCTCAATTATTTGCCATGCAACTTGATCCAAATAAGTTTATATCCGAGGGATTAACCTACGATGATGTACTCTTAATACCGGCCTATTCCGAAGTACTGCCACGAGATGTAGATACGAGCTCGTATCTCACCAAAAAAATCCGCCTTCATGTGCCAATTGTTTCTGCGGCGATGGATACTGTTACGGAGTCTGGTTTAGCTATTGTCATTGCACAGGTTGGGGGGATTGGCATGTTACATAAAAATATGAGCATCGTTCAGCAAGCCGAGCAAGTTCGCAAGGTAAAGCGATCCGAAAGTGGGATTATTCAAGATCCGATTACTTTGCATGAAGATGCTGTGGTGGCCGATGCTTTTTCGATCATGCGTGAGTTGAAGATAGGTGGTATCCCAGTAATTGATACAAATAAGAAGTTGGTTGGGATGGTTACCAATCGTGATTTACGTTTTCAGAAAGACATGAAGCGTCCTGTCCGAGAGGTGATGACCAAAACGAATTTGATCACAGCACCAGAGGACACATTGTTGTTGCAGGCAGAAGAAATTTTGCAGGAGCATAGAATTGAAAAATTACCTCTTGTTGATCAGCAAGGATATTTGAAAGGGCTAATTACTTTTAAAGATATTCGGAAGCTTAAAAACTACCCGAATGCTTGTAAGGATCAATATGGGCGTTTATGTGTTGGTGCAGCTGTTGGGGTTACTGCCGATACGATGCAGCGAGTGGAGGCTTTAGTGAAAGCGGATGTAGATGTGATTACGATTGATACGGCACATGGACATTCCAAAGGGGTACTTGAAAAACTAAAAGAGGTCAAAAGAACTTATCCTGGTTTGCAAGTGATTGTCGGGAACATAGCTACAGCAGAGGCGGCCATTGCTTTAGCAGAGGCGGGTGCTGACGCAGTAAAAGTGGGTATTGGCCCGGGTTCGATTTGTACGACGCGGATCATTGCAGGTGTTGGGGTTCCACAGTTGTATGCCGTTTACCAGTGTGCAGAGGCTTTAAAGAGATACGGGGTGCCAATTATTGCAGATGGAGGGATCAGACAAACGGGAGATATGGTGAAAGCCATTGCAGCTGGAGCAAGTACAGTTATGGCAGGGTCTGTATTTGCGGGGGTAGAGGAATCGCCTGGGGAAACGATTATTTATGAGGGGCGTAAATTTAAATCATATCGAGGAATGGGTTCGATAGAAGCTATGGAACAGGGCTCGAAAGACCGATATTTTCAGGATGTGGAAGATGATATAAAAAAATTAGTGCCAGAAGGGATCGTAGGTCGTGTGCCATTTAAAGGGTCTTTAGCAGAAGTGATGTACCAATTTGTGGGCGGGTTAAGGGCTGGAATGGGATATTGTGGTGCAGCCACTATCGAAGACTTAAAAAAAGCAAAATTTGTCAGGATTACCTCATCAGGGATGCGTGAGAGTCATCCGCATAGCATTGCAATTACTAAAGAAGCACCTAATTATAGTATTTAGTAAATACTCACAAATCTTATATACTTTAGCAGGAGACAAATCATTCTATGGAGCTGGCAATTAAGGAGGAAAAAGAATTTAAGTATATCGAAGAAGGAGAAGGCCAAGTCCTATTATTACTTCATGGTTTGATGGGGGCTTTGAGCAACTGGTCAGAAGTAGTTAGTGCATTTAAAGACCGTTACCGTGTGATTATTCCTGTATTACCACTTTATGAATTACCCATTTTGAATACAGGTGTAAAGAGTTTGGCCAAATTTGTACATCGCTTTGTGGTGCATAAAGAGCTTAAGGATGTGGTGTTGTTAGGAAATTCTTTAGGGGGGCATGTGGCTTTGATTTATACCATTAATCATCCCGAGTATGTGAAAGCTTTGGTCCTTTCTGGAAGTTCTGGCTTGTATGAGAATTCCTTTGGAGGGTCATTCCCCAGACGTGAGAGCTATGATTTCATTCGGGAAAAAGTAGAGTTTACATTCTATGATCCGGCGGTGGCAACCAAAGAACTCGTTGATGAAATATTTACAATTGTGAATGACCGATTTCGGGTAATACGGATTTTGGCGATGGCTAAATCAGCGATTCGACATAATATGGCTAAAGACTTGCCTAAAATTAAGATACCCGTGAGTTTAATCTGGGGGAAAAATGATCGGGTAACGCCTCCAGAGGTTGCCCTTGAGTTTAGCACACTTTTGCCAAATGCTGAATTGAACTGGATAGATCATTGTGGGCATGCACCGATGATGGAGCGTCCACTTGAGTTTAATCATTATCTTGAGAAATTCTTAAACCGGATCTAAAATGATTGCACGCAAACTAGTGACAGACACGATTCCTCCACTGAAGACATCTGACTCTGTTCAGATTGGTTTGGACAGAATGATCGAATTTCGTGTGAGTCATTTACCTATTGTTAATGATCAACAATTTTTAGGATTAATCACCAGTGATGACCTGATTGAGGCCGTAGATCGTACCTTGCAGGTAGGTAGTTTGAGTCTTTCGCTTTCATTTCATCAGTCATTTGTACATGAATGGCAGCATGTTTACGATTCGATTCGATTGCTTGATGAACAAAAGCTAAGTGTTGTTCCTGTAGTTGATAAAAACAATAATTATTTGGGTGTCATTTCAGTTTATGCGATGATGCGCTATGTGTCAGTTGTTACGGCGAGTAAAGAACCAGGAGCAATTTTGGTGTTGGGGATTAGTAATCGAGATAATTCCATGACTCATATTGCCCAGATTATTGAGTCTGATAATGTCCAAATACTTAGCTCATATGTAGAATCATTCCCTGATTCTACCAAGTTAGAAATAACACTCAAATTGAATCGTGTAGAAGTATCAACAGTTGTTGCATCCCTGATTAGGCATAATTATACGATCAGAGGCGTATTTAATGATTCTAAGTCGAACGAAGGGGCGATGGATCGATATGATCAATTGATGAACTACCTAGATATTTAGGTCCTAAAACTAACAATGAAGTTTGCAATTTATGGTACGCAGTTTAATAATTCCGTACTGCCGTTTGTGCAGCAGTTATTTGATTGCTTAACTCAGCAACGGCTACAGGTCTGCATTTACGGAGAATATAGTCGATTTCTTCAGGATAAAATTACCTTTTCTAAAAAGCAGGCTACATTTAATAACTACCAAGATTTACTTGCTGAGGGTGCTGATGTGATGATTAGTTTGGGTGGAGATGGGACTTTGCTCGATACGGTTTCCCTAGTTCGGGATTCTCAGATACCCATTATTGGTATTAATTTTGGTCGTTTGGGTTTTTTAGCCAGCGTGAATAAAAATGATATTCCTTCGGCTATTGATAGCTTGGTTAGTAAAGATTTTACCCTGGATAATCGCGCTTTGCTAAGGGTTGAATCTGACTCAAAATTGTTTGGAGATGAAAATTTTGCACTGAATGATGTGACGATACATCGACGAGATACTTCGGCAATGATGATTATTCATGCTTATTTGAATGATAAATTTTTGAATTCGTATTGGGCAGATGGATTGATTTTAGCTACGCCAACGGGTTCCACAGCTTATTCATTGAGTTGTGGCGGTCCTATTATTTTTCCTCAGTCTAATAATTTTGTTGTTACGCCAATTTCTCCACATAATTTGAATGTACGACCAATAGTTCTGGCAGACAGTAATACTATTTCATTTGAAATTGAAGGAAGGAGTTTGAAGTATCTGCTTTCTTGTGATTCGAGAACGGAAGTATTAGATGCTAAATCAGCTCGAATAACGGTGAAAAAATCAGATTTTGAAATTAATCTTATTCGTTTGAATACCGAAGATTATTTGTCTACATTAAGGAAGAAGCTACTGTGGGGCATTGATACCCGTAATTACTAAATGTTCATTTTTGCTGATGCGGACAATTGGTGTCATTTTATTGATTATTTTTTTAAATGTAGTTCCATCTACGGCTCAAACATGGGAGGCTGAGGTATTTGGAGGAGCCTCGGGTTATATTGGGGATATTAATCCTGTACGGGTGTATAAGGTGACTGATCCAGCTTATGGCGTAGCTATCAAAAGGAACTTTGATGGCTTCTGGTCTGCAAGTTTGAATGCGATACATGGACGAATCCAAGGAAATGACGCTGATGCTAATAATCAATTCCAACGTAACCGGAATTTGAGTTTTTTCTCGACACTTACAGAGGTGTCAGCTATGGTTGAGTTTAATTTTTTAAACTATCTGCCAGGCACAGAACGTCCGATTAATCATCATCGGGTGACCCCATTTTTATTTCTAGGTGTAGGCGGTGTTTTTTTTTCACCACGGGCGATATATCAGGGAAAAGAATATGAGTTGCAAACTTATGAAACAGAGGGTTCGCAGTACTCATTGGGTTCTATTACAATTCCATACGGAGTTGGGGTGAGATATAATATCAAACGTAATTGGAGTGTGTCATTTAAGGTGGGCTATCGAAAAACATTCACCGATTATTTAGATGATGTTAGTGGATTATATCCGGTTATTTTGTCTAATGGAAAAGCCATTGCACTCTCAGATCGTTCTGGGGAGGTAAATGGTGGGCATAATATCGGTTTTCCAGGAACCCAGCGCGGTGATCTTAGTGGAAGTGATGCTTATATGTTCGCGGGCTTTGGTATTGCTTACACATTTGTGAATCATCGTTGTTTTACCTTCCAGAAGAAGTGATCGCTTCTCGAAAACAAAATTTAAAAATGAAAATTCTACCTTTACGACCTTAATCTTGCCTATTAGGGGCATTGTAATTGGTGTTTAATTTTTAAGGGATCAAAGTAGATGACCTTATTTCAACAAATAGATAGGGATAAATTGCCCCAGCACATCGCCATTATTATGGATGGTAATGGCCGTTGGGCAAAAGAGAAGGGGAATATTCGTGTTTTTGGGCATAGGAGTGGGGTGTCTGCAGTGAGAGATATTGTAGAAGGTGCTGTAGAATTGGGTATTAAGTATATCACCGTGTATGCTTTCTCGACGGAAAATTGGAATCGGCCTAAAATGGAAGTATCGGCATTGATGGAGCTTATGGTTTCGACCATGAATGATGAAGTAAATAGATTGATGGACCATGGCATTCGTCTGAATGCAATTGGAAATCTAACTGAGCTTCCAAGTAGGGTGTATAAAAAATTACAAGAATCGATGGCTAAAACAGCGAGTAACAAAGGACTTACTTTGACGCTTGCTTTAAGTTATAGTTCGAGATGGGAATTGACTGATGCGACTAGGCGATTGGCTGAGAAGGTGAAAAATGGGGATATTAAATCGGAAGATATTACGGAACAACTTTTATCAGCCAGTTTGTCTATGGCAGATATGCCAGATCCAGAGCTGATGATACGTACAGGTGGGGAATTCAGGATTAGTAATTTCTTATTGTGGCAATTGGCCTATGCCGAGCTCTTTTTTACTCCAAAATTATGGCCGGATTTTCGAAAAGAAGATTTATTTCAAGCAATTGTCGATTATCAGAAACGTGAAAGACGCTTTGGCCTGATCAGCGAGCAACTGAATTGACCTGTTTTTCAACAGAAAATGGCTGATTCCATTAATTTAGCACATTCAAACTTATCGCATGAATCGCAGTTTATTTATTTTATTTCTATTTATTTCAAGTACTACTACGAGCTTGGCTCAATTTGGTCGCTCTGGCCACATAAACGGTATTAAAAGTTCAAGAGGTGATGATTTTAGTTATCTGAATCCCAAAGAATATATGATTGCAGGTATCACCGTTAGTGGAGTTCAATTTCTTGATAAAGATGCACTCATTACAATCTCCAAATTGACCAGGGGTGAGCGGATTATGGTTCCTGGAGATGCAACAGCTGGAGCAATAAAAAATCTTTGGGCGCAGGATTTATTAGATGATGTGAAATTAAATATCACTCAAATTAAGGGGGATTCGATTTATTTTGATATCGCCGTTGTAGAGCGTCCTCGATTGACACGTATCGATATTCAAGGTTTGCGAAAGGGGCAGGCAGACGATATACGTAGTAAGTTGGATAGTAAAAAAGGGAGAATTGTTAATCAAAATTTACTTAATACCATCACCGCTACAGTTAAAAAGCACTTTAATGAAAAAGGGTATTTAAATACTGATGTGACCATTACACAAGCAAAAGATAATGATACTAAGGAGCCTAATAATGTGATTCTGACTGTGGCGGTTGATAAGCATCGTCGGACGATTGTCCACCGGATTACTTTTGAAGGTAATCACCAATTTACGGATGGTCAATTGCGTGGATTCTTGAAAAAAACTAAACAACAAGCATTTTATCGAATCTTTGGTCCAGGAAAGTTTGTCCAAAATAAATATGATGAAAGTAAACAGGCGCTGGTCTCGAAAATGCAAGAACGGGGATATAAGGATGCCGAAATACTGCAAGATTCGATCACACGATTCAATGATAAATCGGTAAATATTCATCTTAAAATACATGAGGGACCAAAATATTTTTTTGGAAACATCACCTGGGCTGGAAATGCGAAGTATTCTACCAAAGTTTTGCATCAGCTATTAGGAGTAGAGAAAGGAGAGGTGTTTAGTGATCAACGATTGAATAGGAGGTTAAATAGCAGTCCTAATGGAGATGACATCTCTTCCTTGTATATGAATGATGGTTATCTCACTTTTAATATTGACCCGGTTCAGACTAAAGTGTATGGTGATACGATTGATTTGGAGTTGCGTATTTATGAGGGGCCGCAATATACCATCAGTAAAGTTATTGTAAAGGGAAATGAGTTGACCAATGATAAAGTTATTTTGAGGGAGATTCGTACCAAGCCGGGACAAAAATTTTCCAAGGAAGCTATTATTCGAAGTGTTCGTGAGATTGCAGCCCTTAAAAACTTCGATGATCAAAAAACAGATCCTAGGCCAATCAATATTAATCCGAATGAGGGTACGGTAGATATTGAGTACAATGTGGTAGAAAAACCCTCTGATCAAATTGAATTATCTGGGGGGTTTGGTGGTAATCGTGTCGTTGGAACATTGGGGCTAACATTCAATAATTTTTCTACACGCAATCTATTTAATGGCAAAGCCTGGAGACCTGTACCCAAGGGGGATGGACAAACTTTGAGTATTCGTGGGCAAACTAATGGCAAATACTATCACTCATTCAATCTTTCATTTTCGGAGCCTTGGCTTGGTGGAAAAAAACCTATTTATTTTGGAGCTAATGCATACACATCTGTACAATCAAATGGGCTAGCTTCGGGTGATCCGGGAGTACAGCGTATTCGCATGAGTGGTGTTAGCTTTAGTTTGGGTAAGCGGTTAAAATTTCCAGATGACTATTTTCAAGCAAATACCACTTTAGAGATGAAACAGTATAATATGACCAATTATACAGGCTTCTTACTGGCTAATGGTATTGCCTATAATATCAACCTGACTCAGCAGATCAGTCGTAACTCGACTGATGCACCTATATATCCAACTTCGGGCTCTAATCTTAGGCTTACTTTACAGGCAACACCCCCTTACTCACTATTGAATAATGTGGACTATTTAACTGCTTCTGATCAGGATAAATATCGATTTACGGAATATTATAAATGGAAGTTTGAATCACAATGGTTTCAAAAGATTTATGGCAAACTTGTGTTGAAGACTCAAGCGCAGTTTGGTTTCTTGGGTTATTATAACAGTGCAGTAGGGCAGTCTGCTTTTGAACGTTTTAAGTTGGGAGGAGATGGGATGCAAGGCTTTGACTTTTTTCAAGGTGCAGAAGTAATCAGTATGCGGGGGTATCCCAATAATGCAGTTATTCCAGTGGAAGCAGCTAATCCAAGTGTGGCGCTACAGTCCGGTAGTCCCATATTTAATAAATATGTAATAGAATTGCGTCATCCAATTACTATGAGCCAGCAGGCGACTATATTCGTATTGGCTTTTGCTGAAGGGGGAAATACTTGGAGTGCGGTTAAGGATTTTAATCCATTTAATGTGAGGAGATCGGTGGGAGTTGGAGCTCGTGTATTTTTACCTATCTTCGGATTGTTAGGCGTAGATTGGGGCTATGGTTTTGATAAGATTAATAGCTCAACAACATGGGCTTCGCAATCTTCTGGCTGGAATTTTCACTTTAGTATAGGGCAATCGTTGAATGGAGGATTTAACTAAAAAAGTCTTACGATGAATGGTTCTCCTCAAAGGAGAGGGCTAGGTAATTTATATTTTCTTTGTTTCAATTGTAAGATAAAAAAGAGATCAATATATATGATGAAAGATAAATTTATTGAAAACAATGCTTTTGATATTGTCGCCGAACTAGGTTCAGAGCATGTACAAAAGCGTTCTATATTCATTTTCATCTTTTTGATTTTCACTTCGGTCAATACGTTTGCACAACGTTTCGCTTATGTAGATAGCGATTATATTTTAAAGTATATTCCTGAATATGCTGCTGCCCAGAAACAGCTAGATGTTCTATCTGCTCAATGGCAAAAGGAGATAGATACCCGATTTGCAGAGGTTGAGAAGTTATCTTTGGCTTATCAGGCGGACCAGGTTCTATTGACGGAAGAGATGCGTAAACAGCGCGAGGGCGAGATCAAAGAAAAGGAGGATGCTGTTAAAGAGTATCAGCGACTGAAATTTGGATTTGAAGGGGAGTTATTTAAGCAGCGGGGTAAATTAATAAAACCGATTCAGGACCGTGTAGCCAAGGCTATACAAACGATGGCAGATGCTTTACAATTGGATATGGTTTTTGATAAAAATAGTGAGGTTACCTTTTTATATGCCAACCCGAGATTGGATAAGAGTAATGATGTGGTCACTCGCTTAGGTTATAAACCAGGGGATTTATCCAAGAAAAAGCAATAAATTAGAAGCCTGAATCGTAAACAGAAAAAACGGATACAAAAATGAAAAAATCAATTAAAGCTGCATTGGTGGGACTTGGTTTGGTTAAAGCTGCCTTGATGGTGTTTGGATTAGTGATGGTGGGTAATATGGCAAGTGCACAACAAAAGTTGGGACATATCAATTCTAGTGAACTGTTACAGGCGATGCCTGAAATGAAGGTGGCTGATGCTAATTTCCAGACTTTTGCTAAAGGCAAACAAACGGCATTGGAGCAGATGGATAGTGAACGTCAAAAAAAGATTGTTCAATATCAAGAGAAAATGAAAACAGTAAGCGAAGCCAATAAAGAGGCTGTAGGGAAAGAGTTGGAGGCCTTGGCTAAAGAAATACAAGACATGGAGAAACGTATCACCGATACGCAGCAGAAATCTCAAGAAGAGCTGACGGCTAAGCGTAGTGAATTGTATTCGCCTATTTTTAAAAAGGCAGAAGATGCGGTGAAAGCAGTAGCCAAAGAAAAAGGATATGCCTACGTATTTGATATTTCGCAGCCAGGTGTAGTTTACTTTGAAAGTAGTGAGGATCTACTAGCAGCTGCTAAAGTTAAGCTAGGAATCTCTGCTACTACGACCACAGAGATTCCTAAGGGTAAAAAGTAGTAATGGACTTACCCTTAACCCCTCTCCGAAGGAGAGGGGGGATGTACTTCCTACTCTACTGCTTACAAGCTAATTTCATTATATATCTTAATTTTTAATGCGAAAAACATGGATGGGTTTCGCATTTTCTTATGAGCCGATTTAAAGTTTATTTTAAGAAATAATTATCGGTTGTTTTTGAGCGAAATAAGGCGGATTTTGGAGCAATAGTGGGAGACTATTGCGAAAAATCCAACGAAATTGCAGTCAAAAAGAACCAAAAGAATGAAATAAAATAAACTTTAGATCGGCTATTTATTTATTTGAATGAGTTCATCTCTTCCCGTAGGTATTTTTGATTCAGGTATTGGAGGTTTAACTGTAGCAAGTGCCATTCACAAACTATTACCTAATGAGCAGCTGATTTATTTTGGTGATACGGCACACTTACCTTATGGTGAAAAATCGCCAGAAGCTATTAAATACTATAGTTTAAAGATTGCCAAGTTCTTAGCAGATAAAAAGTGTAAGATCATTGTTATTGCTTGCCATACAGCCTCATCCCAGGCTTATGAAGATTTGGTAGAGTTTTTAGGAGATAAGATACCTATTGTGAATATGATTGACCCTGTAGTAGAAAAAATTATTGCGGAAAATCAATACAAAAGAATAGGAGTTATTGGAACTAAGTCAACTATTCAGGCAAACCTGTATCAAACTAAGATACAAGCTCTCAATGCTCAAATGGAAGTGATTCCTCTAGCAACTCCTTTATTAGCAAAGATGATTGAAGAGGGTTTTTTTAATCATCAAATTAGTCAGGCAGTGATTCATTCTTATTTATCATCGCCCAAGTTGAAAAAGATTGACAGCTTGATTTTGGCTTGCACACATTATCCATTGATTGAGGCAGAAATTCGTGACTTTTATAAGGATCAAGTGGCTATTGTAGATCCGGCAGAAATTGTGGCTGACTATGTTAAATCGCGTTTGCAAACATTTGAGTTGCTGTCTGACACGGAGCCAAAACGCCATCAATTTTTTGTTTCTGATTATACACCTTCATTTGAAAAAAGTACGCAGGTGTTCTTTGGACAAAAGATTCATCTTAGTCATAAAAATATTTGGGGTCAATAATAAAAAATGCCATTCATAATACTAACCAATGAGTGATTCCATTAAACATGAGTGCGGTATTGCACTTGTCCGCCTTTTAAAGCCTTTGTCTTATTATCATCAAAAATATGGAACAGCACTCTATGGCTTAGACAAGCTCTATCTCTTGATGGAGAAACAGCATAACCGTGGGCAAGATGGGGCAGGGATTGCTGCAATTAAGTTAGATATGCAGCCAGGTATGCCATATATCAATCGATATCGTGCTGTGGGAGCTAAGGCAGTTGCTGAGCTATTTGAATATGTACAGCGTCAGTTTGTAACGCTCTGGAAAGAAAATGCGGAGCGAATGAACGATATGGATTGGCTCAAGCAAAATACGAGCTTCACCGGAGAAGTATTGATGGGACATTTACGTTATGGCACTCATGGGGAGAATAGGATAGAGAACTGCCATCCATTTTTACGACAAAATAATTGGATGACTCGTAATCTAGTTATTGCAGGTAATTTCAACATGACTAATGTGGATGAGTTATTACAACAGTTATATGAACTTGGTCAACATCCAAAAGGGCAGGCTGATACAGTCACTGTTCTCGAAAAAATAGGTCATTTTCTGGATACTGAAAATCAGGAACTTTTTGATCAATTCAAATCTGAAGGATATTCTAATATTCAAATTAGTCATCAAATTGCTGAACAGCTGGATGTGGTTAAAATACTTCGTCGTTCTGCTAAAACCTGGGATGGAGGCTATACCATTACAGGCGTCTTGGGTCATGGGGATGCTTTTGTGATGAGGGATCCGGTAGGTATTCGTCCTGCATTTTATTATCAGGATTCGGAGGTTGTAGTGGTTACATCGGAGCGTCCGGCTATCCAAACGGCTTTTAATGTGCCTTTTGATCATATTAAAGAGATTCAGCCAGGGCATGCATTAATTATTAAAAAAAATGGACTACTGAGCGAGCAACAGTTTTCTGAACCTATGCAGCAGCAGTCATGTTCATTTGAACGAATTTATTTTTCGCGTGGAAGTGATGCTGAAATCTATCGTGAACGGAAGGAATTAGGCCGATTACTCTGTGAGCAGGTGCTGGATGCAGTTGACCACGATTTGGAAAATACAGTTTTTTCGCATATCCCCAACACAGCAGAAATCGCTTTTTACGGCTTGTCGGAAGGTATTCATGCTTATATTAAAAAAGTACAGAAAGAGGCGTTGCTTTGCTACACAGATCAACTGGCTGATTCGATTGAACTTGATCGTGTTTTGGATATGACACCAAGGATCGAAAAAATAGCTGTTAAAGATGTTAAACTTCGAACCTTTATTACACAAGATGCTGACCGAAAAGACTTAGTTGCTCATGTATATGATACGACCTATGGTTTGATTAGAAATGGGGTGGATACCCTGGTTGTTTTAGATGATTCCATTGTTCGTGGAACTACGCTAAAGCAAAGCATTTTGAAAATATTAGATCGGTTGGGTCCTAAACGTATTCTTGTGGTTTCGTCGGCGCCTCAAATCCGTTACCCAGATTGCTATGGAATTGATATGTCGCGAATGGCTGAGTTTGTAGCTTTTGAAGCTGCAATTTCTCTGCTTAAAGAAAGAGGGCAGGAACAGGTTATTCAGGAGGTATATCAAAATTGTGTGCATGCTGTCCATTTGGGGAGTAAGCAGACAAAGAATTATGTTCAGCAGATCTATCAATCTTTTACAGATCAAGAAATAGCCGACCGGATAGCTGAAATGATCAGTCCAAAAGGAATAAAGGCGAAGGTTCAAGTGATTTATCAGTCTATAGTTGACCTGCATCGAGCTTGTCCAAAACACACAGGTGATTGGTATTTTTCAGGTAACTACCCCACACTAGGAGGTAATAAAGTGGCCAACAGGGCTTTTATGAATTGGGTAGAAGGTAAAGATCAGCGGGCGTATTAAGTGGGATTATTTGTCTTTTTAGGCAAGGAGCTTTTGTTGGTAAATTGAAGGTTTCGACATCAATTCGATTTATTTCTTTAATGAGAATATTCCTGTTAGTAATTCATTGTTAAATGCTCCAATGGTAGTACTATTAAGCATTTTGTAAATATTATTTCTTATTTCTTTAAACTGATTGTGTAAAGGGCAAGGATTTATTTCTGAACACGCCTTCAAACCTAACCCACAATCTTTAAATAAACTATCACCATCGACAGCTTCTACAATATCGCTCAGTGGTCGACTAAGTGACGATTCATCTAAATAAAAGCCACCATGAGGCCCTTTGAAAGATTGGATAATTCCTTTACGACTTAAGTCCTGCAAAATTTTTGCTAAAAACGGCTCAGGGGAACTTATTCCATTAGCAATTTCTTTTATTCCAATACGATTTCCATTAGCTGTTTTATGTGCGATAAAAAATACGGCCCTTATTCCGTATTCACAGGTCTTTGAAAAGATTGCCATACCTGTAAAGCTAATGATTAATAATAGAAGATAAAAAAGTACTTTATTAAAAGTAAATTCTATATTTGTGTAAATAAAAGATAAAAAGGTATTAATATCATTTTAAATGATGACTACAGCGCAAAAAAAATGGATCACAGCTACTGTTCCAGTATTGAAAGAGCATGGTGTGTTACTCACTACACACTTTTATGAACGGATGTTTAAATACAACCCTGAACTAAAAAACCTATTCAATATGGGAAACCAGCGAAGTGGGAAACAACAAACAGCTTTAGCGATGAGTGTACTTGCATATGCAGAAAATATTGCGAATCCATCTGTTTTAGGTTCGGCTGTGAATCAGATAGGGCACAAGCATGTTAGTTTGAATGTACAGCCTGCGCAATATTTACTCGTAGGTCATCATTTAATAGCTTCTATTAAGGAAGTATTAGGCGATACTGCAACACCCGAAATTATAGACGCTTGGGAAGCAGCTTATGGTCAATTGGCAAAATTGATGTCGGAACATGAAGCCACTTTATACAAAAAACAAATTGCTAAACCCCATGGTTGGAGCGGTTGGCGCTCATTTAAGGTGGGTAAGAAAGTGTTAGAATCGATAGAAATCACATCCTTCTATTTATACCCTATGGATGGTGAAAAAGTACCTCTGCATATACCTGGTCAATATATTAGTGTCCAAGTGTTTTTGCCAGAGTTACAGTTAAAGCAAGCTAGGCAGTATAGTATTTCTAGTGCGCCCAATAATGAATATTATCGTATCTCTATTAAGAGAGAAAAAGGAGCAACAGATATTGATGCTGATGGATTAATTAGCAACTATTTTCACGATTGTGTTAACGAAGGCGATCTGGTTGATTTAACTCCCCCTGCTGGAACCTTTGTTTTGCCTGCGGAATTTCAAGCCCCACTCATGTTAATTAGTGGGGGTGTGGGTTTAACCCCATTGATAAGCATCTTACAAAGTTTGATTGATAAAAATCATCCGCAACCCATTACTTGGCTTCATGGCTGTAGAAATCGATTTGTTCACGCATTTAAAGATTATATCGATTATATAGCGGAGCAGAATGTTGCTTTCGAGAAATATGTTTTCTATAACACGGCGACCGAAGAGGACTTGCAAGAAGGGGCTTTTGATGGATACTTGGATATTAATAGGTTACCACTCTCTTTTGTATTTTATCCAGATACTCACTATTTTATTTGCGGACCAGCTGTTTTTATTCAGAAACAATATCAAGATTTACTCGCCAGAGGGGTTGATAGGTCTCGAATATTTTTTGAAGAATTTGGCCCGGGAGTGCTTCAATTGGATTGATATTAGACAGCTCTGTAACATATAAGAATCACAGAATGATTTGGGCTGCAATCAGACTTGTTATGAAACATAGAAACTCAGGCTATCCACCATTTAGACGCACTACCCCTTTATGTCTTGATAAAATCATATGCTTTTTTTATATTTATATTTATAGAGAAATTTTATTTCTTTTTAGTTAAAATATAATTTAACTATGGATAGGAAAAAGTTCATTGAGCTTGTCGGTATAGGGGCGGCGTCTGTTGCTATTTACACCTGCTTAGGGGCTTGTAAAAAAGATTCTCCGGCCCCTTCTTCGGGTTCTACATCACCAACAACGCCAACGCCGTCACCTCCATCACCTCCTGAGCCACCCAATACTACGCTATTCACGGTTGACTTATCTGACCCTGCTAATTCGGCTCTAAATACACCTGGAGGATATATCTACAAGCAAGGAGTGATTGTTGCTAGGGCTGTATCAGGAAGTTATATTGCTGTTTCTCAGGCGTGTACGCATGCTGGGTTTACGGTGAAATATGTGTCATCTCCATCTGAATTTCATTGTGATTTGCATGGTTCAAATTTTACGGAAAGTGGAGATGTAATTAATGGGCCGGCTTCGGTGTCTTTGACACAATATAATACTTCTTTAAGTGGGAATATATTGTCGATCAAGTCGTCATAATTTAAATGTTGGGTTATGAAAATTAGTTTGAGTTTGTTTGTAGGATGTATGCTCTGGGTAGCGCCATCCGGGGTGGTTTGGCTTACTGATTATAATCAGGCAGTAGCTGAGGCAGAGAGATCAGGTAAAATGATTTTATTGAATTTTTCGGGATTAGATTGGTGTGGGCCCTGCATTCGAATGGAGAAGGAAATTTTTGAATCAGAAGTATTTGATACCTATGCACAGAAAAATTTGGTATTACTTCGGGCAGATTTTCCTCGTCTGAAAAAAAATAGATTAAGTGAAACTCAGGTTAAAAAAAATGAGTCTTTGGCTGATAAGTATGACTCACAAGGTAAATTTCCATACACTGTATTGATGGATACTAAGGGAAAAGTCTTGGAAGAATGGGAGGGATTGCCCAATAGTAAACCGAGTGCTTTTGTCTCAGAAATAGATCAAGCAATTCATAAAAATTAATGTTGAGTTTGTTTAAAGTTTATTTTATGAAATTATTGCAGGTTATTTTTGAGCGAAATGAGGCAGATCTTTCATGCTTTTAATTTATTTTTCAAAGGTATAACTGTTCGCTTCGCTCGGGTTTTTCGCCATAGCGGGGCTTCTATGGCGAAAAAATCTAACAAAATTGCAGCCAAAAAGCATCGAAAGAATAAAATCAAATAAACTTTAAACAAACTCGTTAAATGCTTCATAAGCGAATTCTTCCGTTAATGGGTAATCGTTTTGAGCTTAGTGTAGTTGGTGACGATGCAACTTGGGCAGAAGCCTGTATTGACGATGCTATAGCAGAAATCAGACGTATAGAATCACTTCTGACTACTTTTAGCGACGAGAGTCAAACCAATCGAATTAATCGCATGGCTGGAATTGAACCGGTGCAGGTGGACCAAGAGGTCCTCGATTTGATTGATCGATCTTTAAATATATCTGAGTTGACTCAAGGTGCTTTTGATATTAGTTATGGTTCGATCGATAAACGTTTTTGGAATTTTGATACGAGTATGACTCAACTTCCTGATCGGCAGGAAGCTAGGAATATGGTGCGCTTAATAAATTATAAAAATGTGTGTTTAGATCGAGCTGAAAATACGGTCTTTTTAAAAAGAAAAGGTATGCGGATTGGATTTGGTGGAATAGGAAAAGGATATGCTGCTGATCGAGCCAAATACATTTTGCAACAGCGGGGGGTAGAACATGGCATAGTAAATGCAGCGGGTGATCTGATTACTTGGGGGATGTCAGGCAGCGGAGACCCATGGACAGTAGGTATTGCTAACCCGGATCATAAGTATGTTCCTTTTTCCTCATTGAACATCAGTAATCGGGCTATTGCCACATCTGGGAGTTATGAAAAATATGTTACCATTGGTGGAAAAAGATATGCACATACGATCGACCCAAAAACGGGATTTCCAGTTTCTGGTATAAAAAGTGCCAGTGTGATTGCACCTTATGCAGAACTAGCAGATGCCATGGCGACCCCGCTAATGGTGATGGGAGTAGAAGCAGGGCTGTATTTAATCAACCAATTGAATTATATGGCTTGTGTGTTGGTTGATGATAATAATCGAATTTATACCTCAGCGAATATCCGTCTGAATAAGACGAGACCATTTTGCTAACTCGTGGGCGCTTAAGCCTGATGAATCTCCTTGATATACTTCTTGTTTGATTGGATTGAAGGATATGCTTTATCTATTCTCCCTTTGATTTTTGGGAAGCTTGTTTCTAGTTATAATGTTTCAAGATATTTATTTTTTATTTTTTTCTTTATTTGATAAAAAATTTCATTAATTGTGCTTTTTAACAAAAATATTAACTATTAATTTAATTATCTCATGAACAAATTGACCTATTATCTAATGTTTAGTGGCTGTTTGATGATGTTTTCATCGTGTCAAAAAAATAACAGTACAAGTATTAAAAAAGAAAATGTTGAAGTATCTCAGCGTGTATTATCTGCAATTAGTAAGCTAGGATTTAGTACAGATGAGGTGATTGCTAGAGATGGTGGCTATTTAGTGGAGGGAGATATTTTTCTGACTGAGGATAATTTAAAAGAACAAAGTCATGATGCAAATTTACGTATTGCTGGTGTAGAGCAATATCGTACGACTAATGTGTTGAAAGTACCTAGAACAATTACAGTTTCGTTGGATAACTTACCAGCGGCTTATTCTTGGGCAACTGATATTGCACTTAACCGTTTTAATGAGCTAAAATTAAATCTCAAATTTAAACGGGTAGATAAAGATGGAGAAATTAAAGTGGTTGGTTTTAATGAAGGACCATCTTTAGGATATATTGTTTTGGGTTCTTCTGGATTCCCTACTTCTGCGGGCGATCCATACAATGAAGTTAAGATGAATATGAATGAGAAAGCGTATGGTACTAATCCTAACGTATTTTATGTTGCCTCTGTGATTGCGCATGAAATAGGCCACTGTATTGGCTTTCGTCATACGGATTATATGAATCGTGCTTATAGTTGTAATGGAAGGAAGACCAATGAAGGTGCCTCTGATATAGGCGCTGTTCATATCGATGGAACGCCAAGCGGACCCGATTCGGATTCATGGATGCTAGCTTGTGCTAATGGCAAAAACAGAGCATTTAATGAAAATGATATTAAAGCACTTAATTTCTTGTACGGTAGTAAATATAAAGTACTTAATTCTCTTGTATGGTAAATAGATACTATTTAAACAAGCTCTGAGTTAGGCTAAAGTTTATTCTACTCAAAAGAACCTTTTCGTTAGTTGGCTGAAATTTTGGATGCTGACAATGGAAAGGTTCTTTTTTTTACAACTATTTTTTGTTATTTTAAATAAAATATTAATTGATAGTTTATTTTTTTATATAAAAGTATAATTATTAATATTTGTTTGAAGTAAAAAGCTGCGTATGAAAGAACGTTTACTTTATTTTTTATCCAAAATAGGTTTTTGTGTCGGGGGGGTGTTATTTATAGGTGTTTGTGCTTTTGCACAGGTTACCCCCACTATTAGTTCGTTTAGTCCGGGAAGTGGCTCGATTAGTACTAGTGTAACCATTACTGGTTCCAATTTCAACGCAACGGCTAATCTGAATGCGGTTTTCTTTGGTGCTACGCAAGCAACAGTAACCGGAGCAACGAGTACATCGCTTACGGTGACAGTTCCTTACGGGGCGAACTATCAATATATCTCGGTGACAAATTTGGGTACGAATCTTACGGCCTATTCAGCGAGGCCTTTTGTGGTTACTTACGCTACAGGAGTTTTAAATGATTTTGCTCCAGCAAATAATATTATCGTAGGAACGGGTGCATCTATATTGTCTGCGTCGATTGGGGATATGGATAAAGATGGTTTGACAGATTTAATTATAAGTGATAGTGGTGTGAATCTGGTTAAAGTATATCGAAATACATCTGTAGGCAATAACTTAAGTTTTAGTCTTTCGACTTCTTTGTCAACGGCATCAGTACCGAGGAATATTGCTGTGGGCGATTTGAATGGAGATGGTTATTTGGATATAGTGGTGGGAACAAGCGGAGCTAGTAATATCTATGTATATCGCAATACAATAGCTTCAGTGGGCAGTTTGAGTTTTACAACAAGCTTAACACTAGCCACTAACAGCCAGCCTGTATCCGTAGGTATAGGTGACTTGGATGGGGATGGTCTTCCAGAAATCATTGCACCTAACTATCAAAGTAGTAATGTATCCTTGTTCCGGAATGTGTCTGTGGGAAATACACTGGCATTTAATCCAAAAGTAGATATTGGTGTTGGTACGAATCCGCATTATGTAACTATTGGCGATATTGATGGGGATGGCAAACCTGATCTGGCTATTCCGAATGGGGTCTCTAATAATGTCTCTATATTACGCAATCTGTCCTCAATAGGTAATTTAGCTTTCACTTCAGCACTAACTCCAAGTACAGGTTCTGAGCCTCTATCTGTGGTGCTTGGGGATTTAGATTTAGATGGCAAGCCTGATTTGGCAGTATCTAACCATGGCTCTAATAGTGGTAATACCATATCTGTATTCCGAAATACGTCGGTACCAGGTACAATTTCCCTTCAAACTGTGCAGACTTTTACTTCAGGTACAGGGCCTCGTACTATAGCCATAGGTGACCTAAATGGGGATGGCTATCCAGACTTGGCAACGACAAATGAGGTGAGTAATACTGTGTCTGTATTTCGAAATAGTTCAGTTTCTGGAACTATTAATTTTATGGCCAAGTCAGATTATTCGGTAGGTTCTACCCCCTATCTATTGAGTATTGGTGATTTGAACAATGACGGATTGCTTGATATTGTAGAATCTAACGGTGCAACTAATACAGTATCTATTCTTAGAAATATTCATTTAGCTCCTGTTGTGATTAGTTCTTTCAGCCCTACTAGTGGTCCAATAAGTACTACGGTAACGATCACTGGTCAAAATTTTAATTCAATTGCTAATCAAAACATTGTCTTTTTTGGTGCTACTAAAGCGGTAGTAACTGGTGCAACAAACACAAGCTTGACTGTTACAGTTCCTTACGGGGCGAACTACCAATATATCTCGGTGACTAACCTGGTGTACAATACGACAGGATACTCAGCAAAACCCTTTGTGGTGACCTATCCAACGCCTGGAAATAATTTTAATGTATTTGCGCCTAGTATAGATTACCTTACTGGAGGGATGCGCACGTTTGGGCATGTAGTAAAAGATTTTAATGCCGATGGTAAACCGGACGTTGTGGTGGTCAATAATTCTTCTAATTCGCTTTCTATTTACTTCAATACGACTTTGCCAGGTAGCACTAGTATTAGCTTTATTACTCAAACGACTACCTTGGCAGGTACCTTCGATCCTATAGCCATGGATTCTGGTGATTTTGATGGCGATGGTAAACCCGATTTAGCGTTTGTTGGATATACACCAAAAAGCGTATACATCTATAGAAACACCTCGAGTTCAAGTAGCATTAGCTTTACCTATATCGGTTCTTTAGCTACTAATACCTCTTTTAATGCACGGTCAATAGTTGTAGGAGATTTTGATAAGGATGGTTACCCTGATATTGCAGTTAATGGAATTAATACCTCTAATCCAGTTTATTTATCAGTGTTCCGTAATTTATCTTTTAACACAGGGAGTATTTCATTCGGATTAAATACTGATTTTGTTACAGGATCACCTGCATGGAACAATTATGCCATAGCAGCTGGCGATATAGATGGGGATGGTAAAGTTGATCTTATTGATGGGAACGATGTCTCATTAACCGTGCTTCGTAATATTTCGACTGGGCCGGGTAGTATTAACTTTGCCAGTGGGGTTGGTACAGGAGTAGTAGGCAGATCGACCATTGCAGTTGGCGATTTTAATGGCGACGGGAAATTGGATATAAGCCAGGCCAACGGTACTAGTACCTATGTGTTACCTAACAATAGTACTTCAGGTACGATTAGTATGGGCCTAACCATTACTTTAACCTCGCTTTCAGATACGCGTGCTGTAGCAATGGGTGATGTAAATGGTGATGGTAAGCCCGACCTAGTAACGGTATCTAACGTAAATGGCTATAGTGTTTCTGTGTTTAAGAATACAAGTGCTTCTGCTTCTACGATTACTTTCGCAAATAGAGACGATTATTCAGCTACAGGTTCAACTAGTGACCCCAATAGTCAATTTGTTAGCCTTGCCGATCTAAATGCTGATGGTATGTTGGATATCATTTTGGATAAAGAGAACGTGGGTGTTTCTGGTTGGATTTCTATTCTTCGAAACACGATGGCCCCTGTTATAGTTTCCTCTTTCAACCCAACCAGTGGCCCGATCAGTACTTCAGTAACCATCACAGGACAAAACTTCAACGCAACGGCTAATCAGAATGTGGTTTTCTTTGGTGCAACACGGGGCACGGTAACAGGAGCAACTAGTACAAGCCTGACAGTGACTGTACCTTATGGGGCGAACTACCAATATATCTCGGTGACAAATTTGGAGACGAATCTTACGGCCTATTCAGCTAGTCCCTTTGTTGTTACTACACCCAATGGAACTAATCTTGTCGATTTTGCTCCAGTGATTTCATTATCTAATGGAGTAAACGATAACCGTCCATTGCGTGTGGCAATCAAAGATTTTGATGGGGATGGCAAGCCTGATCTTGCAGTAACATATGCTAGTACAAATAACAGAACCGTTTTATTCCTCAACCAGTCTACACCGGGTGGAACGCTGGTATTTTCCCCATCAGCCAATGTCCTTCTTGGGAATAATTTTGATGCAGTAGCTTCTGCCGATTTTAATGGGGATGGCAAGCCAGATTTAGCAATCGTAGATTACAACGCGCAAACTGTTTCTGTCTATAAGAACGTATCTACGTTGGGAAATCTCTCTTTTACCTTACAGGCAGCAATGACCCCTTCTGTTCATCCCACCATGTTGGAGGCAGGTGATATGAATAGCGATGGCTGGCCAGATATCATACTGGGATATTATGATACGCAAAACTTTGTGACCTTATTCCGTAATAGAAGCAATTTTAATTTTGATAATGCGGTCAGCTTTACTGTTGGGGGGACTTCTCCTGAAGGGACAGCCATTGGCGATATTAATGGAGATGGGATGCCCGATATTGTTAGTTCGAACTTGAGTAATAGTACGATCAGTGTATTAGTTAATGCTGCTACAGCAAGGGGAGCCCTTTCGTTTAATAGTGCAGTTACCTACACTTTGCCTAATAGTAGTTCTGCTCCGCATAGAGTAGCCATTGGCGATATCAATGGAGATGGAAAGCTAGACGTGGTTACAGCAAATTATGGAAGTTCTGATATTTCTATCTTCCGGAATGATGGGGCACAAGGTGTGGGGGCCGCCATTAGTTTAACAGCTTTAAGTTTACATCCTTCAGTGGGGACTAACCCAAATGCAATAGCTATTGGTGATGTTACTGGAGATGGTATTCCGGATCTTGTAGTGGGTAATTATAGTTCTAATACGATCTCTGTATTAAAGAATACGACAGCTTCTACATCAACAATCACCTTAGCATCTAGAATAGATTACTCCTCAGGAGCGAGTCCATTTTGGATTGAATTGGGGGATCTGAATAGTGACAGCAAATTAGACATTGCAGTAGGGCATGAGGGAAATAATGTATTTACGCTCTTACAAAATGTGATGCCAGCCCTAGCCCCAGTGATCACTTCCTTTGCCCCCGCCAGTGGCTCCATCAGCACCAGTGTAACTATTACAGGGTCTAACTTCAATGCCACAGCCAACCAAAACGTAGTCTTCTTTGGTGCTACGCAAGCAGTAGTAACCGGAGCAACGAGCACATCGCTTACCGTTACTGTACCTTATGGGGCAAACTATCAATACATTTCGGTGACGAATTTGGCCTATAATACGACGGGTTATT
>JACCDN010449582.1_pt1 | contig 57076 bp, 42 predicted proteins | sample 7441691 | NCBI WGS metagenome assembly JACCDN01 (sample SAMN15323439, study PRJNA562643) | freshwater metagenome | isolation source: river surface water | place: USA:Blue River Watershed | collected 2017-08-16 | reverse complement strand
GGCTCGCTCGGCAACGCTCTGGCGTTCGAATCTCTCCTTCTCTTTTCACAAAAGATTTTGTCCCAAAGCAGTTTGGGGCAAAATCTTTGCGGAGAGGGGGAGATTCGAACTCCCGGTACCGGTTAAGGTACGCAGCTTTAGCAAAGCTGTACGATAGACCGCTCTGACACCTCTCCATTTTTGAAAAAGAGCCTTCTTTAGGCTCTTTTCCTTGTTGCGGAAGAGGCGAGATTCGAACTCGCGGAGGACTTTCATCCTCAACAGTTTTCAAGACTGCCGCCTTAAACCGCTCAGCCACCCTTCCATATTTGTGTTGTAATATTGTGATCAGATTCGGCTTCGTGAGGGATTCGAAGTCGTCGCTTCGCTCCTCCTGGAAAAACCTTCGGGTTTTTCCAACTTTTCCTCAGCAAGTGAAACCTTACGGTTTCACCCTTCCCTGGTTCGAATCCTCTTACACCTGATAAAAATTTTATCCTGCTTTGCAGGGTAAAATTTTTATGCGGAGAGTGAGGGATTCGAACCCCCGGTCCCCTTGCGGAGACTGCAGTTTAGTAAACTGCTGCTATCGACCACTCAGCCAACTCTCCTTATTGCAAAAGTGATATCAGTATAAAGAAAAAAAGAACTTTCGTCAATGGGTGTAATATTTTCTCCTTTTTCCCGTTCTATAAGAAGATTAAAACCCTCAAACACCAGTGGTTTACGAATCCAGATGTATTTGGTATACTACTTCAAAAAGTATGCAAAATATTTCAAACAATTCACCACTCGATGTTGTATATGGGGTGGCTTTTGGCAATAAAAATGCCAATGGCGAGGTTTTTCATGCTACCTTTCTACCAAAAACTGAGTCTTGGACCGATCAAGCCGAAGAAGGTCAACTGGCGGTCGATATTTTTGATACCAAGTCCGAGATTATTGTTATCTCTACCATGGCTGGAGCAGAACAGGAAAACTTGGAAATCATGATTCATAATGATCTCTTAACTATTCGAGGACTAAGAAAATCTCCTGGTGAGCAGTTTTTGCACACTGGTGAAGTAATGGAATTTTTTCACAGTGAATGTTTTTGGGGAAAATTTTCTCGTACGATTGTCCTTCCCCATGACGTCAAAAGCGAGCTCACAACCGCTACTTTGCAAAATGGGGTACTTATGGTACGCTTGCCAAAGGTACAGGAGAAAAGTACCCGTATCCCTATAACTGTTATTGAAGAATAATATGTCTGGAACACCAGAAATGTTGGAACATAAATCAAAAGTATGGATAGTCGCCTTAGCCGGCGGTGCTTTTTTATGTATTGGCTTGTTTGCCCTTTTTACCTATGCAAAAACTGCGGAAGGTCGCACACTCCCTGGGCTTGTCATTGGGAATATTTCTGTTGGCAACATGACCAAACCAGAACTCAAGGATTTTCTTGAGACCATGTCAAATAAACTCTCGACCGATGGAATTGAGGTGCGCTTGAAGCATGAAGGTGGCTTTCATTCATTTAGCCTTCTTCCTGAAGTAGTCGGAGGATCAGACATTGCTGATTATATACGTCTTGACACCATAGCTGAAACAGATCGTATTTTTGCTTTGGGAAAAAATGGAAATATCCTGACGAACACCATAGCCTTTTATCACTCAAAATTAAATAATCAGAATATTACCCTAAACAATTTATTGATTGATAAAGAGCGTATTGAAAATGCAATTCGCCAGCAAGCGCAAAAATATGAGCAGCCTCCCCAAAATGCAAAAATAGTATTTGCTGATTTTTCACCGCTTCGTTATTCTCTCACATCTTCTACACCAGGTTTTGTTTATCCAATTGAAAAAAGTATCCCAGAGATTGAAGCCTCTGCGAGAAATTTTGAACACCCGATAGTAACGCTTGAAGCGGTTGCAACAGAGCCAACGGTTACGCAGTCCGATTGGCAGGGAGTGATCGAATCTGTTACTACTGCACTGTCCTATGGTCCACTCACATTAGTCTATGTTGATGAAGCAGGTGATGTTCAAAAAGAATGGAATATTCCGGTTTCTACCTTTGCATCTTGGCTAACAGTTGAAGGTGCCATGCCAAACGCTCTCTTACGACTTGATTTTGCCTCAACTACTGAATATTTGGTGAACAAAGTTGACAGTGCTCTTCGTCAAGATCCAGAGGACGCAAAGTTTAGTGTTGATGAGAATGGAAAAGTAAAAGAATTTCAGGCTTCCCGTGTTGGTGTTGGACTCAATGTTCAAATGACCTATGAATCGCTCGATGCTTCTTTTACGCAGCGTGTCACAAATGCCACCAGTACTCCTGTTGAAGTCATTTTGACTGAAATCAAACCAAATATTGCAACTGGCGAAGTCAATGATCTTGGTATCAAAGAAATTTTGGGAGTTGGTATCTCAAATTTTTCTGGCAGCCCAAGTAACCGCGTTAAAAATATTCGTAATGCAGTAAATAAACTCAATGGATTACTCATCAAACCGGGAGATGAATTTTCGGCTATTAAGTATACCCAGCCTTATACGCTTGAAGGTGGCTATTTTCCTGAAAAAGTTATTAAAGGGGATGAACTCAAAGCTGAAATCGGTGGCGGACTCTGTCAGGTCGGAACCACACTCTTTCGTATGGCTATGAATAGTGGACTTGAAATTACAGAACGTCGCAATCATTCGCTCGTTGTGAGTTATTACAATGATCTTTCAAATGGTCTGCCTGGGACAGATGCAACCATTTACGATCCAGCACCAGACTTTCGTTTTAAAAACGATACGAATAATTATATCCTGATTCAGACTGCCATGAATGATAAGACAGGGGAGCTTAAATTTACTATTTGGGGGACAAATGATGGAAGAAAAGGATCATACTCAAAACCAGTTGTGCATAAATGGATTCCGACTGGTCCTGCACGTATTACAGAAACAACTTCTCTGGCGCCTGGTGAAAAGCAATGTCAAAATGCATTTCGAGGCGCTCAAACATCATTTACCTATACTCGTGTCATGCCTGATGGTGCGAAGCAAGAAACCGTTTTTGATAGCTACTACCGACCACTGCCTCAGATTTGTCTTGTGGGGGTAGAGAAGGTTTCTGCTCCTTGTCCTGAGGGAGAGGTCTGCAGTGCACCTGAAACCAATGGTGGGGAAGCTGTACCTGTAGAGAACACCACCGCTTCAAGTACCTAAAAACGCTTTTTATCAATCAAAATACCCTTCTTTGGAGGGTATTTTTTGCTTTATTTAAGCCAATTTTTTTTGTATGAGGATACAACGCTTGACAAAAAGGTTATTTTGTGGTATTATATTTGGTCTCATTGATGAGATAGTACAAATAGGTTTATACAGAAGGTCATTTATTTTCATTTTGCTTTGATTGATATATCTATTTGTTCCTCATTTTCTTCTTTGGAGAAAGCGAGGGTATAGAGATAGTGAGTAGTTAGGATAATGTTTGGTTCTAAATACTTATCTCTCTGTATCCACGACCCCGACGCTGGTCGGGGTAGGACAGGGATATAGAGGCAGTACGTATTTCGTCAAAATTATTGTACGAAGTAAATACAACTCTGTATCCACGACAAGCATGGGGATGTGCTCTAGGGTACTTCGGCTCCGGCTCATTTATGCCTAAGGCACATCTTCTTGGATACAGGCAGGGGATTTATTCCCTTTTGCAAATTCGCTTCGCTCGGCCCATTGTGGCCGGGCGATTTTTTTTCTATAAATATATAAAAAAATACCCTTCGACTACGCTCAGGGTATCTTTTTGAATTCTATTTAGATGACTTTGTCTACAAGGCCATACTTTACAGCTTCCTGTGCTTCCATAAAGTAATCACGGTCACTATCTTTTTCAATCGTTGCCAATTTTTGGCCTGTATGTTTCGCAAGAATTTTGTTGAGGCGTTCTTTCATTTTGAGAATTCTTTCGGCATGGATTTTAATATCACTGGCTTGCCCTTCTGTGCCTCCCATAACTTGATGGATCATAACTTCACTGTTGGCAAGACAAAATCGTTTTCCCTTTTCTCCTGCAGCGAGGAGGACTGAGGCCATACTCGCCGCCATACCGATACAGATAGTAGAAACGTTTGGCTTGATATATTGCATGGTGTCATAAATAGCCATGCCTGCCGTGACTGAGCCTCCAGGTGAATTGATATAGATTTTAATATCTTTTTCTGGATCCTGGTTTTCGAGGAAAAGAAGTTGGGCAATAATTGCGTTGGCAACACCATCATCAATTGCACTTCCAAGAAAGATAATACGGTCTTTCAAAAGTCGAGAATAAATATCATAAGCACGCTCACCAAAGTGAGTTTTTTCAATAACAGTTGGAATAAGATATTGAGAAGTTTCGTTTACAAGAGAAGTATTCATAAAAGTATGTTAGTATAAATTTAGTATAACAGAAGAGGGGAAGAGTGTAAAATTTAGTTTTTAGGCCGCTCATTTTTTATGATACTGAAGATTTTTTCAAATGCTTCGTCAACTTCTCCTTCTACTTTAAAACCAGCTGCTTTTTTGTGCCCACCACCATCCATTGCTTTGGCAAAAAGAGACACATCAATATCGTCCCGTGTGGTACGAAAACTTCCTTTCCACTTATTTGGCTGAATTTCTTTGAGAATAATTTTGGCACTGCCTTCTTCAATCATATTCATAAAATTCGCTAACCCTTCTATTTCTGATTCTTCAATTTGGGCTTCGTTAATATCTTGTAAACGAATATAGGTATAGACCATATCAAGCTCTGTATTATGTGAGAGGCGAGAGAGCATAGCCCCCCAAACTTTGAGAGCTGGAATAGAAATATTTTTATACACACGGTTTTGGATTGGTACCATTCTCCCACCGCTTTTTATAAGGTTACTAACAGAAGAAAGGGCAAATGATGAAGTTGCACTATTGGTAAAATTATCTGTATCTGTAATAAAACCAGTAAGAAGACTGGTTGCAATTTCTTTTTGCAAGGTAATATGATTGATAGCAAAAAAACGTTGTACCATCTCGGATGTTGATGAAGCTTTGATATCAACAAAGTTTAAATCACCGAAATGTTCATTCGTGGCATGATGGTCAATATTGATGAGAGTAATAGTATTGCGAATTTTAGCAATTTGTTCATCTACTCCAGCATAGCGCAGATCACCAGAATCAAATACAATCACAACATCAAATTGTTGCTCCCAAATGTGTTGATCACTCGTAAGCTTTTCAATCGGCAGATAAGAAAAGCGGGGAGATGCCTGGGTTTTGCAATAGTAAGTAAAATCCTTTCCAAGAGTGTGGAGCCATACCCCAAAGGCACTTGATGCACCTAAAGCATCCCCATCTGGGTTTTGGTGGGGGATGAGAAGGATTGATTGGGCTTTTTGAACAGCCTCCAGGATTTGTTTGGCAGTATGATTCATCATAGAAACAGCTTATTCTATAAGAACTCCCTTGGATTGTCAAGCCTCCATAAGCGTGCTATACTTTTGGGTATTATAGCCCTTTTTGGGTATTTTCTATGTTTTTGAAGCGTATTGAAATTCAAGGGTTCAAGTCTTTTGCGGAAAAGACAGTTTTGGAATTTCTCCCGCCCCTCGGTAGTCGTCAGAGTATTACGGTTATTGTAGGGCCAAACGGAAGCGGTAAAAGTAATGTAGCTGACGCCATGCGCTGGGTTATGGGTGAGCAAAGCATGAAAATGCTTCGTGGGAAAAAAAGTGAAGATATTATTTTTTCTGGATCTGAACACAAAGGCCAAATGAGTATGGCCAGTGTTTTTATTACTTTTGATAATAGTGATAAAAAAACTCCTCTTGAGTATGAAGAACTCGTCATTGGCCGACGGCTCTATCGATCGGGTGAGAGTGAATATACAATTAATGGACATGAAGCAAGACTGATTGATATTAATATTCTTCTTGCCAAAGCTCAAACTGGAAGTGGTGCGCATGGAATCATTGGGCAGGGGATGATTGATAAAATGATTCTTCAGACTCAGGAAGAACGAAAGGAATTTTTTGATGAAGCTTCAGGGATCAAAGAATTTCAGATCAAGCGTCATCAGGCGATGTTGCGGTTAGCACGTACTCGTGAACATATTTCGCAGGCTGAACTTCTTTTTGGAGAGATTGAACCCCGTTTGAAAATTCTTTCTCGCCAAGTACAAAAGCTTACAGAAAGACAAGAAGTTGAAGTGGAATTGCGTGAACTCCAGGAGCGGTATTATGTAACGCTTGGGTCAGATTTTGCCACTCAAATGCAAAAACTTCGAGAAGAAATTCGAACGATTGATAGTTCACTCAAGAATTCAGAAACCGAGCTTCATACGATTCAAGAAGAACTGGCGACACTCGCACGAGAATCTTCTCGTCAAGAAATTTTTTCTGGACTTCAAAATGAGTATCAAGAGATCGTAAAGCAGAAAAATTCTATTGAACGAGAGCTTTCTATTTTAGAAGGAAAACTTCATAGTGAATATCGTAAAGCCGGTGCGCATCAAGTGAGCTGGATGAAGGAAAAAATTGAAGAATTGACTGCACAGCAAGTGAGTGGAGAAAAAGAAATGGATCTGTTGGAAAAAGAAAAATCAGAGAAACAAAGTGTCGTCAATGCACTCCAAAATGAGCAGCAGCAGATGAATATAGCTCGTGCAACACTTCGAGCTGATATTACTCGTCTTGAAACAGAAACAACCTATGCCAAAGCAGAGCAGTCAGTATTTCAGCTGACTGGCCTACGTGCTGTGCAATCAGTTTTGGATCAAAAAGGGAACCTGGGTGATATTTTTGGTGTAGTCGCTCAGCTTGGAAAAGTTCAAAAAGAATATGTGGTCGCGCTTGACGTCGCTGCCGGAAATTATCTTTCTTCTCTTGTTGTCAATGATGAGTCTACAGCAAAACGCTGCGTGGAATACTTGCGAGCGCATCAACTGGGTGTGGCTACTTTTTTGCCTCTTACGACTCTGCGTCCTCGCCAGGTTCCCGATATGGTAAAGTCGCTTCTCAAAGAACCAGGAGTCCATGGCCTTGCCACCACGCTTTTGCAATACAATGCCAAATATCATGATGTATTTTCTTTGATTTTTGGCTCGACACTTGTCGTGGAAGATATGGATACAGCTCGTAGTGTGGGTATTGGTCGCATTCGTATGGTTACCCTCCAAGGAGATCTTTTTGAAACAACTGGTGTGGTTAAAGGTGGATATCGCCGTGGACGAGAAGATCGACTCAGTTTCGCATCGAGTAGTGCTGCTTTTCATGATTTTGATGTGGCAATCAGTGAAAATCAACTCAAAGAAAAACGCTCTGAACTTGAAAAACTTGAAATTCGATTTGAAGAAGTTCGTTCCCATCTGCAAGATCGCTCTGGAGAACTGCTCTTTTTGAAAAGTAAAATTGAACTTCAAGAAAGTCACAAAAAAACACTCGATGCTGAAGTGGCTTCACTTGAGCATGAACTCTCTCTTGAAACCCTGAGTCCTGAGCAGTATGGAGATATTATGACTGGTATTGAAGGACAGAAGAAATTTTTACTGGATGAACTTCAGGATTTGGAACAAGAACTTCAAGCTGCCGAAATAAAAATTACTTCTTTCCATGAAGAGGAAGAAAAAAAGAAACATCGCGTGTTTGCTCTGCAGGATGAGATGCAAGAACTTCAACTTGTGGTTAATACTGCCATTGGCGAAAAAAATAATCGGCAGATTGAGCTTGCCAAACTTGAAACCCGTGAAGAAGATGTGCAAAGAGAAGTCTTTGAGGAACTGCATGTATCGCTTGATTCGATTGTTTCTCGTGGGCATCAGGTATTCACTCCAGTTGAGCAAGAACAGGCTCAGGTAAAAATTCAAAAATTAAAATATACACTCTCGCTTATTGGTGGAATTGATGAAAGTGTTGTTTCTGAATACGAAGAAACAAAGTCTCGGTATGATCACCTTGATGAACAACTCAAAGATCTCAAGAAAACACTTTCTGACCTTGAAACACTGGTGGAAGAACTGGATAGCATTATGAAAAAGAAGCGTTCTAAGGCATTTAAAGAAATGAAAAAAGAATTTGCTCGTTATTTTTCTATTTTGTTTGAAGGGGGAAGTGCCGACCTCGTTGAAGTCTACGAAGATGAAGAAGAAAAAAACGAAGGCGAAGTTCCACTCTTTGAAGAAGGAGTAGAAGGAGAGACCAAAGAAAAAAAGAAAAAAATACTCAAAGGTATTGATATCCTTGCTTGTCCACCAGGCAAAAAAATCAACAATATCCAGGCCCTTTCCGGAGGGGAGAGGACTCTTACTTCAATTGCCCTTATTTGTGCAATTTTGCGAACGAATCCTTCACCTTTTGTTATTCTTGACGAAGTTGAGGCGGCGCTTGATGAAGCCAATACTCTGCGGGTAGTCCAAATCCTTAAAGAACTTTCGGAGGCTTCACAGTTCATCATTATTACCCATAATCGAGTGACTATGCATGCGGCTGATGCTATTTATGGGGTGACTATGGGTGGCAATGGGGTTTCCCAGCTCCTGTCAGTCAAGATGTCTGAACCTCATCCCTCTTGACAAAGAAGCGAGATTTGGATATAATGCTCCTGCTCTAACGTCACAGTTTTATCATATAATTATTTATGCTTTGTATTCGTCTCCAACGTCTTGGAAAGAAAAAACAGCCTATCTACCGTCTTATTGTGTCAGATAAGCACAAAGATACCCAAGCAAAAAGTATTGAAATTGTGGGAAGTTATAATCCAATTACTCAGCCAAAACAGATTGAACTTAAGAAAGATCGCATTGAATATTGGCTCTCTGTCGGGGCTCAACCTTCTCCTACGGTTCATAACCTTTTTCTCAAAGAAGGAATTGTAAAAGGAAAAAAAGAAAAAGCAGTATTTATTAGTAAAAAACGAGCTGTAAAACTGGAAGCAAAGAAAGAAGCTCAGAAATCTGCTCAAAAGGCTGCAGAAGCAACTGCTCCTGAAGCAGCTCCCGCCGCTTAATACATTTTTGGAAACTGTCCCTTGTGGACAGTTTTTGTTTTAAGAGCCTGTTGACTTTTTGGCAGTACCTTTGTTATACTTTACAAGTGAAAGAACTGGTGGAATTTCCACATGTCGACAGTTCAGTTTAATCAGATTAATGTACGAATATGCAGGACCAACAGTTTGTTGAATACATCATCAAAGCGATCGTGAATCACCCAGATGATGTCAAAACGACTCGCACTGTTGATGAACGAGGAGTACTCATTACTTTGGATATCAATCCAACAGACATGGGATACGTAATCGGTCGTCAAGGTCAGACTGCTCGTGCTGTACGCACCCTCCTCAAGATCGTTGGAGCAAAAAACAATGCTCGAGTAAACCTCAAAATCAACGAACCAGCAGGTGGACGTCCACAGCGAGCTCCAATGTCTGAGAGCCAAGCAAACGATGATGTAGATACAAGTGCGATTGACAACCTCAACATCTAATACAAAAATTTCAAAAAAACTCTCCTGAAACGGGGAGTTTTTTTATCTATTTGAAAACAGTTTAAAGAGAAAAAAGATGAGGCTCTCGTGGTTTGAGAAAAGTAGCCAGCTCACTGTGGAGTGTTTCATTCGCACAGAGGAGGTTTTCATCCTCCACTGTCCAAGCTTTTCCCGAAAGATTCGTTACCTTGCAACCAGCTTCAGAGAGCAAAAGCGAAATCCCTGCGAGATCCCACAGATAGCAAGAAAGATTGAGGAGCCAATCACGTCTTCCTGCTGCGATTTGTGCTGCTCCATATCCAGCGCTACTTATAATAGCACAATGAAATTTATTTTCTTTTGCTATATCGTAAAGAGAAAGGAGAACACTTGAATAGTATGGATTCATACGCCAACCTATAATTCCTGAACCTTGATTGATCTTGTCGTAAGAACTACAGTGAATTCTTTCACCATTGAGAAATGCTCCCTTTCCTTTTTGTGCAAAAAACATTTCGTCTTGTAAGGGATCATATGTACAAGAAAATAGTACTTCTTTATTTTCTATAAAACAGACCATAATGACATACATCGGAGTCCCTGTAGCAAAATGAAAGGTTCCATCAAGTGGGTCAATAACCCAAGTCGGGGCATCTGTCAATTCTTCGTTTTCTTGCTCTTCGCTTATGATTTTGTGGTTTGGAAATTTTTGCGAAATGGCCGAAACGAGATAGTTGTGAGAGGCAAAATCTGCTTCAGTGACAAGGTCAGTTGCATCTTTTTTATGCTGTATATTTTGGACTTTTCCAAAGTAGGCGCGCGTGAGTGCTCCTGCTTCTTTGGTAATATGCTCAATAAAATCTTTCATAGTATTTTAGAAAAATAAAAACTTTCTTCAAAATAGAGTATAATGGTTTAAAAGGAATTTTCAAGAGATGCACTTGACGAACGTAGGAATTTATAGTATCTTTATGGGCACAAATATGGGCGTGTAGCTCAGATGGTTAGAGCGTTACACTGATAATGTAAAGGTCCCTGGTTCGACTCCAGGCACGCCCACAGAAGCCCGTTCTAAGCCAGGACGGTTTTTTCATAAAAGGACTTATAGCTCAGTTGGTTAGAGCATCTGCATGACATGCAGAGGGTCGGAGGTTCAAATCCTCCTGGGTCCACAAAAAAACAGCTTTTGACAGCTGTTTTTCGTTTCTTTCGTATGAACTTGATTTTTTCTTTATTTTGAGCTATAGTAAGAAGTACTATGAAGGAAGAATTCGAACATAAAAAGAGTTCAGATACTTCAGAAGACCTCTCTCCAATTGGCCGCGGTTTTTTTGCATCAGCTGGGGTCTTTTTTTTAGAAGTAATTAAAGTCGTCGTTTTGGCAGCGATTACTATTGTAGTTGTCCGTACTTTTCTCTTCAAGCCATTTGTAGTGGAAGGTCAGTCTATGGAACCAAACTATTATGAAAGAGAATACCTTTTGATCGACGAGCTGAGTTATCATTTACGTGAACCAAAGCGAGGTGAAGTAGTGGTTTTGCGCGCTCCAGTTATACAAAAAGAATACTATCTCAAACGAGTTATTGGCTTACCAGGAGAAAAAATTAAGATAGAAAATAATAAAGTTATTATTTATAATGATGAATTTCCTCAAGGAAAGGTGGTTGAAGAGAAATATTTAGATGAAGTAACAACAGGATCTGTGTCTGTGCAGCTTGGACCAGAAGAATATTTTGTGATGGGGGATAATCGTAATGAAAGTTATGATTCACGAAAATTTGGTGCTATTTCACAAAATTCTATTGTAGGGCGTACGTGGGTTCGTGGATACCCATTTGATAGAATTACGGTATTTGGCACTCCAACCTACAATTTTTAACCAACAGAAAGTTTTAGATTAATATAATTTATACTGTATGCCGGTAAAGAAAAAAAGTGTTTCGGTAAAAAAGAAAGTGGTGAAACGAAAGGAAATAAAGCCTGTTAAAGCAAAGAAAGTTCTTCCACCAAAGAAAAAGGAACGCGAAGATGTTGAAGTGCCTGACAAGAAAAAAGTGGCTGGTCAACAGTATACGCTCGTGCGAGGCATGCGTGATATTTTGCCAAAAGACGAAGACAAATGGTTTTCTCTTCAACACGTAGCCGAAGATATTGCTCGGGCCTATGGGTTTGGGTATATCGAAACTCCAATTGTAGAAAGTGCTAATCTTTTCATTCGTTCGGTTGGAAAGGGAACTGATATTGTAGATAAAGAAATGTATGTGTTTGATGATCGTGATGGAAATAAAGTAGCGCTTCGTCCCGAGCTTACAGCAAGTGTATGTCGCGCCTATATTAATCATGGAATGCACAACCAGGTACAACCAGTAAAACTCTGGTATTCTGGACCAATGTTCCGCCATGACAGGCCTCAGGCTGGGCGTTACCGTGAGTTTCACCAATTTGACTGTGAATCATTTGGAGTCCATGACCCAGTTATTGATGCTGAATTGATTGCTGTTGGCTACAATTTTTTTCGAGATTTAGGAATCAATGTCGAAGTGCAAATTAATAGTATTGGAAATCTTGAAGATAGGCAGCGTTATCTGGTTGAGTTGACTGGATTTTTACGTTCTCGTCGAGGGCAACTTTCTGAAGAGTCAAAAAAGAGACTTCTCAAAAATCCTCTACGTGTCTTAGATTCCAAAGAGCCTGAAGATCAAGCAGTGCTTGAAGATGCACCGCAAATTCTTGATTGGCTCTCTGACGAATCAAAAAGTTTTTTCATGAAGACATTGGAATATCTTGATGAAATGTCTATTCCATATGTTTTAAATTCTCGCTTGGTCCGAGGGCTTGATTATTATACAGATACTGTTTTTGAATTTTTTGTTCCTGATAATACCGAAGGTGGACAAAGTGCGCTCGGTGGTGGTGGAAGATACAATTTACTCGTAGAACAGCTCGGAGGAGTACCTACACCTGCTTGTGGTTTTGCCATTGGTATTGAACGTGTCATGATCGAAATGGAACGTCAGAAAAAAGAAGGCATGATCGGACGAAAAGATACTCAGAAACTTCCTGTATTTTTTGCGCAGCTCGGGGAGCAAGCACGTCGTCGAACACTATTTTTGCTTGAAGAAATGAGAAGAGAGAATACTACGGTGCACTTCAATTTGGCAAAAACCTCTTTAAAAGCACAACTTGAAATCGCGAATAAACTTGGTGCCACACACACTGTTATTATTGGACAAAAGGAAGTTCAAGATGGGACAGCCATTATTCGTGATATGGAATCTGGTATTCAAGAAATTGTTGATCAGAGAAAATTGGCAGGTGAACTCAAAAAACTTCGCCGCATTGATGTGGTAAGTGGATAAATAGACAAAAAAAAAGTATTTGACGAAAGAGAAATTTTCGTATATAATGCACAGTGCAATTATTTACTCTTAAAACCTTTGAGGAGGTGAACATTTTGTGTCAGAAGTACGACGCAGAAAAAATGAATCTTTTGAAAGTTTATTTCGCCGAGCGAAAAAACAATGGCAGGCTTCAGGTAAACTGATTCAGGCAAAAAAGATCCAGTTTTTCGAAGAAGAAAAAAGTAAAAATTTCCGCAAGAAAAAGACAGTGAAAAAAATTAGTAATCAGAAAAAAACTGCCTACTTGCAAAAAATCGGACGTCTTCCTATTGAAGAAGATACTTACCCAAACCGAAGAAAATAAGTACGTATGTCTCTGAGGTCAACTATTGTGGATGCTCAAAAAGAAGCGATGAAGGCAAAAGATGCTCATACCCTTGGGGTCGTGAGGCTTCTTTTTGCAGCTATTCGTAATAGTGAAATAGACAAAGGACGAGAGCTTACAGATGAAGAGGTTATAGGTATTGTCCGTTCACAAAATAAACAGTTAATCGATGCAATGAAAGACTTTGATGCCGGTGGTCGGCAGGATCTTTTGGAAAATGCCAAAGCCGAAATAGAAGTCTTAAAGCGATTTCTTCCAGCAGAAATGTCAGATGAAGAAATTCAAAAAGTTATAGAGCAAATCATGTCCCAAAACTCAGCTGGCAATGTCGGTCAGTTGATCGGGATCGTGATGAAAGAACTGAAAGGAAGAGTCGATGGCAATCGAGTACGAACACTCATTGAACAGTCTTTTCCCAACAGTTAATATTAATTTTTGAGTCCCAGGTCCCATGCTTCCTTGGATTCGCAGTAACAAAAGAAATTATAAAAAAGTGGCCATGACACTTTCGTGTTTATTTTTGGTCACTTTTTTTGTTTTTTCTTTTGCTAGTGTGGTTGCCGCACAAGGCGGAGATACTTTTGGTATCAATAAAGTGGGGAGTTTCTTGCCTCTTGGTGGGGAAGACATCCGAATTATCGCTGCCAAAATTATTCGTATTTTCCTCTCTCTGCTAGGGATTGTCGCTGTTGGTCTCATGATTTATGCTGGTTTTACGTGGATGACCAGTGGTGGTAATGAAGAAAAGATTGCTACTGCCAAAAAGACCATGATTAATGCTGTGATTGGTCTTGCGATTATTATGGCATCGTTTGCCATCGTACAGTTTGTGTTAAAGTCTTTGCAGGGTGCTGTTGGAATAAACAATGAACAAGATGGTAGGGGAGTAGGATTGAATTTTGAATCATATGTTGGCTCTGGATCGCTGGGTCGCATCATCAAAGATCATTATCCACTCCGTGGGCAAACTGAAGTAAAGCGCAACACCAGAATTGCTGTTACTTTTCGTGAATCAGTGGATCCTGCTTCTGTTATTGTAAATACCAATGGGAATCAAATTGTGGGCGATTGTATCAATATGGACAACCCTGGGTTTAATTGGGGGCCTCAATTTTGTGATCAACTTAATACCTCATCAGTAAAGATTGGGATTACGGGTACATCCACTGAACCTCTTCCGTCTGCAGCACTTACTCTTCTTGAGGGGGAAAATCGCGATGCCTTTACCTTTACTTTTCGCCCACTTGCGCTTTTAGGAAGTGGTGAAGTATCAATTGACTATACCGTTGAACTCACTCGCAATATTTTGAAAAAAGATGGTCGCACCAGTATTTTTGCAGCTGACCGTCATGGATTTTATAAATGGCGATTTAGTACGGATACCACTATTGATGTTGATCCTCCACATGTTGTTTCGGTGTATCCAGAATCAGGAGATACAGAACCTCGCAATAGTTTAATCCAAATTAATTTTAATGAACCAATGGATCCGCTTGTCGTCCAAGGAGCAAGTGGTGCAGATTCACCTTTTTCTCATATTATATTTCAATCTGTTGATGTGAACGGGGAATGGCGTATATCAAATGGATACAAAACCGTTGAATTCATTTCAAGTCTTCCTTGTGGACAAAATAGCTGTGGAGATACCATGTATTGTCTTCCTGTGAAATGTGCTGAGGGTAATGGACAATGTGCTGATCCTTATACTGTACTTATTCGTACTGCTCTTACTTTAAATAACAATTCATTTGAGTCTGTCGCTATGAGTGGTGTAACAGATATGTCGGGCAATGCTCTTGACAATGGTCCTGGGAATATTGCTGATGGACGTATGGCAAATCCTCATAAGCCAGGTTTTGTTCAGAATGAACCAAAAGTAATTCATGATGCTGAAAAAAATCCAGATAACTATTTTTGGAATTTTTCCATTGATAGCTCTGTTGACCGTGCAGCACCATACCTTGAACAAGTAACGCCAAATTTGGATGCTGAAAATGTGTCAGAGGATGCTCCACTTCAAATGTTTTTTAATAAACGTCTATATTCATTTAGTTTGGAAGGAATTGCTCTTGAAGAATATCCTCGTCCAGCTGATTTGATTGGGAACAACCCTGCCTTTGAAAATTTGGGAGATATTTGGTATCGACCTGAAGCTTCAACGTCAATCAGAACCGTTGTAACTTTGAATCATCGTGAGTTTGGTCCTCAGGGGACAAATTTCTATTATTTCCCACTGCTTCCAAGTACGATAAAAAGTATTACCCAAAATTGTTTTCATCCAGGGCGTGGTCCTTTTGTAGAAGGTGCTGCCAAACCAAATGGTGAGATATCCCCAGCTTGTGAACATGTCGTTGATCAAAATGGCGCTGTTATTCTTTCAAATGGATGTGTGCCTATCCCAAATAATTTCAATAGTGAACAGGATACTGGTTGTGTACAGTATTCAGATCCAGGAATTGAACCTGTTTTCTCAAGTACGAGTACGTGTATGGATATGATGAAGAAAAATAATATTAGTCCATTTCAACCAATCGTACCGGCACAAGGGGCACCGGCTCAGCCTCAATAATTCTATTTATGAACTTTGTTCGAAGATTTTTCACACATAAATATTTTCTTTTTTCCTTCCTCCTTTTGGCAGGTATTTTGCTTTTTGCGCCGGGTGTATTCGCTCAGGGAGATACCTTTGGTATTAATCAAGTTGGTGGTCTGTTGCCTTTGGGTGGAGAAGATATTCGTGTCATTATCGCAAAAATTATCCGTATTTTTCTTTCCCTCCTCGGAATTATTGCGGTTGGACTCATGATTTATGCGGGTTTTACCTGGATGACCAGTGGTGGAAATGAAGAAAAAATTGCGACGAGTAAAAAAATACTCATTAATGCGTCTATTGGTTTGGCGATTGTCATGAGTTCTTTTGCTATCACACAATTTGTTTTGAAGAGTTTACAAGATGCGACAGGAAGTGGAAATAATGAAAACAATGGGGCTAATGGTGGTCCTGTACCAGTCTGTGCAAATTTTGCTGATTGTCAAGCCAATGGTGGTGGGCCTCGTGAATGTGGAGATGAAGGATTTGTCGTAAAAAGTCTTACTCCACGCACATCACCAAACGATGGTACGGGTATGACAAATACGGTTATTCGTGCTGTATTTAGTCGACCGCTTGATCCTGAACAAAATCCAAGTAAAATCTTTGGTTTAACCAAAGGTACTGAAGCTATACCAGTGCGCAATGTGCTTATTTTGCCGGGAAGACAGATTGTAGAAGCCTATTTTGATCAAAGAACAGAACTGTGTAAAGGGAATGATGCAAGAAGTTGTCTCGTTCCAGGAGATTACAGGGTAGAAGTAAATCCAGAACTATCTGCTGGGGGTATTCGCTTGCAAACACGATTAAACTGTGGAGAATTTGATAATCGAGCAAACTTCCGAATCAATCAAGACTTTTTGGATGTACAAAAACCAGTGGCTGCATCAATAACGTTCAATGGCAGAAATGTGGCTGCAGTTCAAAATGTTGGTCGAAATGCAAAATATAGATTAAATGCTACTTTTGAAGATCGTAAAAAAGATGCACAGGGTGTTGCTTTTGGTGGTATGTCATATATGCATTTACGGGTTGAAAGTCAACCAAAAGATGCCGGAGCAGCAAAAGCCGATTGGTCATATTATAGCGGACCGAAGAGTGGTTCAAATAATGCGTTTTCTTTTAGTCAAGATCTTGCCTTTGGGGCTGAGCTTCCTGTACCAGCTCTCTATACACTGACATTTACTGTTGGTGATATTGATAGCAATAAAACAGTTGCCACTTCAACGTTTGTACTTGATGGTGAGCTCTGTCACAACGGACGCCAAGATCCTGGAGAAAATGGTGTTGATATTGGTGGTGCTTGTCTTGGTGATGGTCAGTGTAATGCTGATTGGCAATGTGTAGCAGGGGAGTGTGGAGCAGATGGAAGGTGTATCAATAAACCTGTTATTCAAAATGTTGATGTGGGTGGAGCTGATCCTGATTCTTGGGATGCTGCACCTGGATCTTGGGCAACGATCGTTGGAAATTTTTTTGGAGAAGATGCGGGAAACGTTGATTTTGGAATTGATAATAACAATGATGGTACTATCGATCAGTGGGTTCCTACGCGTTTAGCTGATTGTGCTGGTCTTGATATGTGGACGAGTAGACAAATCATTGTCGAGGTTCCAAATATTCCTGCCGGAACGAGCACAACTTTGCGAGTAAAAACACCTGCTGTTGGGGATAGAGTTGCGGCTGAAGATTTGAGTACAGATAATAATGGACCAAAGAGTGGCCCCAACGCTGGTATTTTCAAGATCAGTCAAAATGACCGACCTGGACTTTGTGCTGTTTTAGGACCAAATAATACAAATGTTGCTACTTCGAGCGCTGCGGTGACTGCTTTTGGTCGTGCTCTCGGAAATGGACAAAATAGTAGTTTGCTGTTTGGGGGCGTAGCTGCTCCCATCAGGCAGTGGGGTGATCAGACTATTTTGACTTCAGTACCACAAAACATGAGATCTGGTCGTGTTGGAGTACGCGCAAAAATTGGAGATATCTTTACCAATGGTGTTGAATTTTTAGTTGTTGATCAGGATGCAAACTTGCTTCCACAGGTAGATGGTATTTCTCCATACCCAACCACTACTGTTGGAAGTCTCATAACGCTCTCAGGTGCTCGCTTTGGTGCTCATGGTACTGTCTATTTGGCTCCTACTCGTCAAGCGGCTGTTAACTGTGCCGAGACCAGAGTTGCCGCAGAAGAAGCTGCTTGTCAGAGACTCGATTTGATCACACTTCCTGATGCGTGTGGAAATACCTGGTCAGAAAATCAAATTATTGGAAAAATACCAGCTGGTTTGGCTCTGCAACAATATTTTGTAGTCGTAAAAAATGAAGCTGGTCTTCATTCAGATGGTGCTCGTGATATTACTCTTGTTGCAGGAGCACCACTGCCAGGACTCTGTCGTTTGGAACCAAATAATGGAGTCGCTCCTTTGCCAGAAAATGCAGAACCACTTTCCTTGACTGGTATTAATTTAAACCCTAATCCTGAACTGTATTTTTGGACTGTTGGCTCAAACTGGCTTCTTTCAAGTCGTGATAGAGATCCACAAGGAGATAATGTTATAAAATCTGTTGCTGCTAATGGTACAAAAATCGAAACGGTTCTGCCGGTAGGAAACAATGGTGTTTCTCTTGTTACTGGTCCAATATTAGCTCGGGTAGCTGGAAATTTTAGTAATAGTGTTCAATATACAGTCAATGATTGTACCTTGGGTGGCAACCCACCAGGAGCAAATTATCAATGTTGTGGTGCGGGTCCTGAAAGGGGAATGTGGAAACCAGAGGGCTTTGCCTGTGCTGGGGAAACACGGAGCGCTGGATATGTTTGGCGTTTTACCACTGGTCTGATTCCTCAAGTGCCTCGTGTACTCGAAGCTTGTAATGTTGATCAATGGAATGATCTTGCTGTAGAAAATTTTGCTCGTCCTTCTCCTTCTCCTTGGGAAAATTGGAACGCAGGGGACGCTTGTACTGATAGTGTTATCACCGTTCAATTCAACATGCGAATGTCTGAATTGAATTTGAATAATCAAGTAAAAGTATACACCTGTGGTCAAGGAAATGTTCCTGATTGTTCGTATGATCAGGAAACTGATGTAACAGCAAATTACACACCTGCTTTTATACCAGGTCAAAATGATATTTTGGAATTTCGACTTGCCGCAGGAGCAACTCATGCAACCAGTACCTGGCATCGAGTTATTTTGGGAAATAATCTTCGTGCCAATGAACCAGGACTTGTTGAATTTAATCAAAACAGAATTAATACTTCGCCGTTGTCTTTGCAACGACCACTTGAAGATCCTGTAAATGGTATTACGGTTGCCTATAATTTTGATTTCAAAACAGGGGAAGCTCGTTGTTCACTTCTTGGAGCTGCGATTACTCCACCAACCTATACGACACGTCTCCTTGGTGTGATCCAAAATACCGCATTCCCAGTTTCTCCGAATTTTGATAATCCACCACATCCATTCTATTTCTATGTTTGGGGACGTGGAAAACAAGCTTGTAGTGTTATAGACGTCAATGGAAAAGGATGGCAATGGAAACCAAGGCAAAATAATAATGCTGACATTGGCTCTGACTTTGCGTATGCCACAAAAGTAGATAATATGAATGTTCCGGTAACAAGTAGTCAGTATTATCAAGATGTACGCGCAAAAGCAACTGCGCTCCAAAATACTCTTTTAAGCCCTGTTTACATTACTGCCAGTACCAATACCTTAGTAGATGGGGTTAACAAAGAAGTTGTGGCTACCAGTACCCTCTTTGTCCAACTTGGCGATCCTGTAGTAACAGAATGGTGGCCAGAGTGTAGTGAATCGTGTGTCAATGCAACGATTGGTGTTCGGTTTAATCTTCCCATGCTTACAAGTACTTACCGAACGGCTGAAGGAAGTGCTATTAAAGTAGAAAAATGTGTTGGGCTTGGAGAAAATTGTTTGAATGTGGAACCGCTTGGTGAAGTAGAAGATGTGAATCCTGGTGCGTTTGATCCGTTTGAGTATTCGGTAACCATTCCTGGGAATTTAGCAACGGGCACCCTCTATCAGGTTACGGTAACTGATCAAATTCGATCTTTTGGCGGTATTTTGAATGGAAATCCTGTGGTTGGAAAGCCTTTAGTTCCGAAAGTATGGAAATTTCAAACAAAAGTCCAAGATGGAATCTGTATTTTGGATACAGTAGATGTTTTGCCAAGTCCCTATGTAGCAACCATGGTGGGGCAAAAAACTCCATATGCGGCAACACCAATGAGTTCTCCAAATCAGTGTAGTTCTGCAGGTCAGAGATTGAATCCCTGGGCCTATGGTTGGAATTGGAGTGTTCAAAATGAAAAGGTTGCAAATATTACTGAATTTTCAACCAAAGCACTTCCTCCAGGATATTGTAGTGCGAGTTGTTTGCCAACAGGAAGTACGATTCCGGTTGGTCAAACCGCCTTTATGTGTGGAAACGGATCTGTTGACCCTGGAGAAGATTGTGATGTGGCTCAACCAGGAGAAATTCCAGGAGTAAGTTGCTCACTTTCTTGTTTGCGCCCAGGAAACCCAAATGTCACCACTACCAGAAATCCGGCTGCAGTAGGACTTTGTGGAAACGGGGCGCTGGAAAGATCATTTGGCGAAGAATGTGATCCTGGAATCCCTGGCCATACACCGTACTGTACAAACACTTGTACCTGGTCTGGAAGTAATCAAGAATTTTCTGGAGAAGTAAATGCACTGCAGTGTGGAAATGGGCACATTGGACTGGGAGAAGATGGCTTAATTAATCTTGGAGAAGATTGTGATTTAGGTATAACTCTTGATGAAGCAACGGCACTTGGAAATCCTGCTTTTTCACAACTTGGATGTTCAAACCGCTGTCTCCATACGGGAACTCGAATGTCTCGATCATTTTGTTCTGATCCTGCAAGTAATTTAACACAGGAGCAGAGAGAGTCGGCTGCGTGTTATAATGCTATTACGGTTTGTGGAAATAACACTCTGGAGCTCGGTGAAGAGTGTGAAATTCGTCCTGGCGATAATAGGCATATAAAAGTATTTGGACCAAACGGAGCTGAAGTGGTTCTAGACGTAGAATCAGCTTCTGCAATTTGTAGTAATCGCTGTATTTTGAAAAATGCCTGTGACGTAAGAGCAAATATTTCTCCAAATTTTACTTGTGAAGCAGGTACTCTTGGTTGTAGTGATGAATGTACCCGTCTTGGTTCTTCCCCTCTTTATGACACTCCTTCTTTGTGTGGTGATGGTGTTTCTGGTATTGGTGAAAATCCACAGTGTGAACCTGCTGCTCTTGATGATGTTGAGGCTATTGGCCAAGATCCTCTTCAGATTGTAACCGCGCTTGGAGAAGCAGAACCAAATCCAGCTACTCTCATGCAAGAAACAACTATTTCTGCCCAGGCGTTGCAAGTGAGAGAAAGCCGCCAGACAACGACTCCACTCGGGAATAGAAGTGTTACAGGGATTGGAAACTATGCACTCCAGTGTGGTTTTGTGGAATACGAAGAACCACGTTTGGAAAATGGGATTGTAAGCGCGAACAATTGTCCAGATCAATCTCAGGGTGTAGATAATAACTCTTGCTGCCAAGTTCGTCCGAATCGTACGGCAGAATATCCTGTGCATGGTTCTGGCCTTATTAACAATACGGCTGTTTGTCAAAATACTTTTATTTCGGCGGATTTTAATAAAGTTCTTGACGAAGCTTCAGTAGCCGATGCAGTTATGATTGCGAGTTTGCATCCTGCTGGATATAACTGTTCTACGTCTGGAGAAACTGATATTACTGCTGATGTAAATGGACTACTTGCGCTTTCTGAAGAAGCTTCTGTCCCTCAAAGTATCTTTGCTCGCGTTTGGGGAGCGATGAAGGAATTTTTTGCAAGTATCTTTGAATCTGTGGTACACGCCCAAATTGGAGCACCAAATCTCAATGTAGCTGTGCAAAAAGTTTTGGATGGAAAAGTGTGGTGTGCTGGTAAAATAAGAACAAACAACACCGTTAATCCAAAATTCAATCCAGATGGCACTCTGAATGGAAGTACTTTAGGTATTACTATTACAGATATTCTTGATCCTGCCTCAACCTATGCTGTTATTCTTCGTGGTGGAAAAAATGGCATAAAAGATGTAACCGGAGTAGGTATTCGTGGACAAGCGCTCCTACGTGATGCCAATAGATACCACACCGATGACATCTTTATCTTCAAAACCAGCAATCAAATTTGTAAAATAGAAAGTATTTCTGTCGATCCTGCTGTTCATTTATTTACTACACCAAGTTCAACCTATAAATTTGGAACCAGTGTTCAAAGTACCAGTGGAGGTCCCATTGTCAGTACTCCAAGTTATGCTTGGCAATGGAATTGGGAACCAAGTGCCAGTAAAATTTTTCGTCTTGGTCCTCCTGCTAATAACGAAACGATAAATATTTCATCAACTGGACTTGAAGGAAGCCAAATTATTGCTGCGCAAGCAGTTATTACTCAGGATAGAAGTGAGGTCGGAAACGAAATTGGAAAAATTTATGTTGGACTTAGTGATGTGACTTCACTTTTTTGTGAAAATCCATGGCCATCACAAGCGACCTATCCATATGAAGATGGTATTTCTGCTCAAGCCGTATTTAGACCAGGACAACTCAACAATGATCACTTTGATATAGTGAAAAATCGTTTTGATGGTAGTCCTATTGCACCAATAAATTTGGGAGGAAAAAGAGAATATCTCAATTTCAGTTTTGGATATTGTGCTGACTCAGGTGCACAAGGAAACAAAGAAGATGACTTACCATTTTTGAAGCCAGTTGTTCAAGGAAATATGGTTACTCCTTCGGTTTGTAGTATTTCTGGTGCTGCGTGTAGAAGAGATGCTGATTGTCCTGTTATTCGTAATGGCGTCTTCGTTCGTCAGCAGCATTGTATGGAAGGAAGAGATGAAAATGTAGGTGATCTTCCCGCAGGAACCCTAAAAAAATTCCTCCTTTTCAATGATAAAAATCAAGATGTTATTGGTGTTCAAGTATTTGAAAATTCAGCACGCTTGACTGCTCGAGATTGGTTTACAAGCAAAGGTTTTTCGGGTATTGAGCGTTACCGAGATGTTGTCATTGATGGGTACACTGGAATAAGCGATGGAAGTAATGTTTATATAAGTAGCTTGAATGAACTTTCAGATAAGCGTGTTCATAGTTATATTTATTTGTTTGGTATCAATGAAAATGCACAAGCCAACACCAAACAGGTACTCGAAAAAATAATCGCTACGCTCAAATTTAACATCAATATTCCGGAAAGAAATAACTGTGTTCGCGGAAATGGTGTTTCTGGAGGTCAGTATCTTCCACTTGATTTGAATAATATTGCGGTGACAGGAATTTCTTGTTCTTCAGATTATGATTGCCGTACTTCTGGTGGCGTACCTACGAGTACCAGTAATGGGCTGTGTGCTAATGCAAAAACAAAATTTCAAAATGACTGGCAACGCTTGCATATTGTTCAAGATGTTCAAAGTAAACTTGAGACATACCGTACGAACAATGGTCAGTACCCAACGCTTTTAGCTGGTACTTATATCCCTGGATATACCAATTCACATTGGCCATCATGGAATCGGCTTTTGGAAGCAATTGGTCCAGTAGCTCAGCCACCACTCAATCAGTGGAGTGGTTGTGGTCGATGTTCTATCCCTCAAAATGGACAATTTAGTGCGTGTTCTACCAATGAAGATTGTGGACAGGCAGCAGGAACCTGTATTCTTCCTGATGATCCACAAACCTGCTGGAATAGTGCTGAAGCAGCATTTTCTTGTCCGATGGTATCCAATGTTCTTGAATATAATGTTGATCCGAACAACAATAATCACTATGAACTGTACTTACCACTTGAATACTTCAATACTCGTGAAGGTGTTCATAAAACAATTGTTCAAGGATTTGCTTCCACTACGAAATACAACTCGGCGCCTTCCTGTGGAAGAGAAGGTATTGAAGTCGTTCGTGCTGCTGCCGGTTCTTGTGGAAATGGTATTCGAGAAGCTGGAGAAGCGTGTGATCCTCCAGGCATCTCACGTGTTGCTGCAGCAATAGAATGTCCGGCTGGAGAGACAGCCTTCCGAACTTGTAATGATCGTTGTCAATATGATGCGCATGTTTGTCGACCTGGTGCCAGCTGTGGCAATGGAAGAATTGATAATGGTGAAATTTGTGATGATGGAAATCTTAACAATACCTATGGTCACTGCAATGGTACCTGTTCTGCACCATTTGCTGCTTTTTGTGGAAATGGTACACGTGATTTTGATGATAGAAATAGAAACAACAGACAAGATGATGGGGAAGGATTTTTGGAGTTCTGTGATAAAGATGAGGCTCGTTTTAAATCAGTTGGTTTCTGTGCGTTGAATCCAGGTAAAGAATGTGTCGGTGGATTTCTCGATAGAGTTTTAGGTGCAAAATGTCTTCTTGCTGAAGGTGCTTGTATTTCAAAAAATGATCCTACCTACCATATTTCAGCGGCGGATGCAGCAGGTCAGCCAATGAGTTGTTCAAATGACTGTCAAAGTCAGGGTGGATATTGTGGAGATGGTGCACTTCAGCTTCCTTCTGAGCAGTGTGATGATAGAAATAATCAAAACGGCGATGGTTGCAGTGCCTTTTGTAAAATTGAAAATAATGCTTGTATCAATAGTTTGGCTCCACAAAATATACAAACGATAAACAACAATACCTTGATTACCCTTGATTATGGAAATGACAATCTCGATGCTTCTTGTCAAGAAACAAATGGTGAGTCGCTTTGTAATGCACTCGCTCTATCTTGCGGTGATGTATTATCCGAGGAATTAGCTCAAATAGAACAAGGTGACCAAGCTCCGTGTAATTTGGGTGATATGGGATGTAATTTTGGAGTTCGGGTTGGTAATGCTCGTTTTGAATTTCGAACAATGGGGGCTCAAGCGTGTCAGCGTACGTTGAACACGGATTTAAATAAACGAGTTCAAGTGCAATGTAACGGTATAAGGCAGAATGCTCCAGTTGTTGCTGCTGTAGGAGCGTGTGGAAATGGACAAATTAACGAAGGAGAAGTTTGTGATACCGGAGCAACGAATGGACAAAAGTGTAATCCTGAGTATGGAAGAAATTGTTCGTACTGCTCTGCAGATTGCCGCGAAGTTCTTAGTGTGGATCCGATTGCGGCTTGTGGAAACGGAAAAATTGATGTAGATGGACGCCTTCCTGTGGTAAATGGTGTGTATCAGCCAGAGGTGTGTGACATTGACCCTGAAACAAATCAAGTTATTGTACGAAATGCTCAAAATGTTCCACCTGTAGGATCTCCTCAGTCTGTGTATCAAGGTTTTTATAATCTTCAAAGTGCTCCTGCTCAGTGTTATGACACGGGAACATTTGCTTGCGAAAATAATTGTCAGCGTTTAGTCACAAATTGTATTGGATGCGGATATTCTGATAATCAAGGCAAGCCGATTCCCAAATTGAAAGTGTTAAATGTACTTACTCCTGTTTCTACTCGTTTCAATTCTGATTGGGCAAGATTTGTTGAACATCATTTGATCCGTCTCAATACCAGTTCTGTTGCTTCGGGTATAAAGTCACTCGGAGGAGTTGGTGGTTGGGGTTCAAGGCAAGCAGGTGTCGTTGAAGATGAAGATCTTCAAGCCGGTAATCCAAAAAAATGGAGAAATTATCAACAAGGGTTTAATACTTTAAATTATAATATTGCCTCATGGATATTTTCTACTAAACATGGTTTTCCTCTTGACGCTGGATTTGGATTTAAGACAAGTCCAAATCAAAATGGCCCATGGCAAAATGCTCCGCTTGAAGAATATGCAAGGGGAATTGAATCAAATGCACTCTGTAAAGATAACTATGCTGTTTACTTTAGTTTGCTTGATGTAACCGCAGATCGTCTTGGTGGTACACGTGATAACTCTGGGGCAATTATGCGTCAGGCAGGTGCGAAAGCACAGTATGAACAGTATGGTTCTTTTTTCCCATATCCGGTAAATGGAGAGCTTCGTGAAATTCAAAATGAGTATATTATTTCTCCAGCTGTACCTCAGGGCACTTTCCGTGTAGTAGTAAAATGGAAAAATCTTCCTGATAATAATGTTACCTTCACTCCGATTGTATACAATCGAGATTTCTTAAATCGTGAGAATGCAACGAACGAAGAACTTTTGCAATCGACGGTAAGTTATTCTCGGGCTGTCGCTGAAGGCCGTCGTCGGCATCCTGAGAATTTGGGAGCAAATCCAAGTTGGCTCTGTTCACGTATGGCGCAGCATGGAGCAACAAAATATTGGCTTCCAAATGACTGTATACCGTTCAATTATCAAGGAAATGCTCAAATGGGTCAGGCTGATATAAATGTGGCGAAGTCAGGGGGCGTTTATGTTCATGAACGTGGAGGTCTTAGCACCGCATCTTCTTCAGCCATGACTATTTTTACAGGAAATTATATCGGAAATCCTGGTACAGGTACGTATAATGCTCCTTATGCTGTTTTTGTTGAAGCATTTGCAGCTCAAGGAGATATTCCTATCTCAACTTTTGATAACATGGATGTCACCGTTGAAGTTTATGACTATCGTGATGGTCAGATACCTGAATCTTCAATTTATCAACCCCGTCCAAACAATGTATTCAAACTCGGTAGTGCACGTGTAAGTAGTAACGAAGGAGTTGCAAAATACTGGCATGCCTTTAACTTGGTAAAAGATCGTGCTGGAAATTATCAAATTACGTCACTCTCAGAGCAACAAGCTGGAGGTCAATCTTATCCACATGGAGTACAGGCTACAAATTTTGCTGATGTTCTCTGTCGTGTTCCTGGAGAAAATTGTAATCGTGACCAATAGAGTTCTATCGTCGTTAAGAGTGGAGCCAATTGATGGTGGCACGATTTTGTGTTCAATTGAAATTTTAGGTTAGCTACATTTAATAATTGAGAGAGTTTCCCGTTGTTTATTTTGAGAGATGTATGCTATAATATCTTTACATTTTAGGTATGATGGAAAATAATTACTCTCAACCTCCAATCGAGAATGAGTCTTCTCAGAAAAAAATGTTTTTCCTCTTCGGTGGGGGAGTATTTTTATTGCTTGTTTTAGGAACTGGGATATTTTTCTTCATAAAAAAGGATGGGGCTTCTCAGAATACCGATCAATTTCCACCTTCCTCTGAAACTACTGATATCAATCAGGCTGTAGAAGATCCTTTTCCTTTTGATAAAGATCGCGATGGACTTGACGATACTAAGGAAAAAGAACTTGGCCTCAGTAATCTTAATTTTGATACAGATGGAGATGGGCTTTCTGACATTGATGAAATGGAAATTTGGAAAACGGATCCCAAAAAATTTGATAGTGATAATGATGGTCTTGGCGATGGATATGAAGTTGTAAATGGACAGAATCCTGCTGGAAATGGAGAGCTTTCCCAATAAAAAATTTTACTTTTTAGTTTTGGCTCTTGTCATATGTTTGACGATCAACCTACTCCCTCTGGTGCTTTGGCGCCCAATAATCTTCCATTTGGCGAACCTCAAGATATTTTTGCTAACACCGAGGGTTCTTCAGGTTCGGTACCTCCACTTTCTTCTGCCGAAATGCCTCCACTTGGAGGTAATGCTCTTCCACCTCAGACTTCTGCACTGGAAGCTGGTATTCTTCAGCCAAAAGTTTCAAACCTCCCACCGTCACCTGGTATGTCTTTGCCAAATCAACCAAATGCCGGTAATGGAAATAGTCTGGGTGGCATTCCAATGGATAATACCATTAAAGAGCCAAGACTCAGTCATGGTATTATGGTGACGATTATGGTTGTAGTGGTTGGTTTTATTCTGATTGGATCAGGCTGGTTTGTCTATCGTGTTTTTACAAAAGATACCACTGAACCAGAAGTGAGCCCTCTAGAAGATGTTCCTTTAGAAAATGAAACACCGGTTACTGTGCCTATCATAACCCCTCCTTTGGAGGAAGTTATAACTCCAACGAGTTCTTCTGATGCCGTTGATCAAGAGATTATTTTAGGTGAATCAATTGACAGTGATGGGGATGGAGTAAAGGATAATCGTGAAGTAGAGATTGGTACAAATCCATCAAATTGGGATACAGACAATGATGAACTCTCAGATGGTGAAGAATTACTTATTTGGCATACAAATCCAAAAAGTGATGATAGTGACGGGGATACCTATAAAGATGGCACTGAGGTAAAAGCAGGATATAACCCATCTGGACCAGGCCGACTGGCTGAAATGGCGCCTGTAAGTGCAACACCTGGAGTGTCTACCAGTACAACTTCGTCAAATACAAGTACAAGTTCTTTTGTTTCTACTTCACCCGCTTCTTCACCTACCACATCCGTCAACACAACGTATGAAATAGAACTCTGATATTTTTTCACTGTATGTTTGGTAAAAAAGAGAAAAATACACCAGAAATAGCGCAACCTATTACAGCACGGATTGAAACCATGCCCGGTGCATTTTATGCAGGGGCAGATCCTGTTATTTATCAAAATTCTGTTGATAAACCACTCACTGAAAATTCAACCAATCTCTCTGTAACTGCTCCCGTACAAAAACCTCCTCTTGTCCCACCAAAAATCCAAGCACCAAAAAGTACTCCGGTTGCTCCACCTGAAAAAGCCTCTTTAGAAAAACCATTGCCACCGCTACCCTCTGGTGGAAAGAAAAAATTTATTTTTATTGGACTTGGAGTATTGCTTCTTTTTTGTGCAGTGCTCGGGTTTTATCTCTATACACGCTTTCAAAATAATGGCAAGACTCCTGAAATTCCTGTAGCTGCAACTTCGTCATTTGTTGCTTCGCCTTTTGAAACTCCGCCAGTACCAACTTCAACAGAAATAATAGTGACTCCACCGACAACCACACCCACTTCAACTCCACTGGTTCGTGGTGGAGGAGTTCTTTCTTTACCTCAGGTTTCTTATGCAACCAGTCGGGATGATGATGCCGATACTCTCACCAACCGCGAAGAAGAAGTCTTTGTTACTGATCCAGAAATCTGGGACACAGATCAAGATGGATATTATGATGGTTTGGAAATCATAAATCTCTATAATCCAAAAGGCATTGCTCCCCAAAAAATCATTGATTCAGGACTGGTGAGAGAATATATTAACCCAGTATATCAATACCGTTTTTACTATCCATCAAGCTGGCGAGTGGATGCTGTCGCTCAGGAATTTGATGATATATTAATTAGTACTGATACTGGAGATTATATTGAAATTCGTGTTTTTCCCAAAGAACCGAATGTCACATTTTCCAGTTGGTTTTCGACCTTTCTTCCTGGAGAAAATTTTCTATCGCTGAATGAATTTTCTAATCGTTTCCAAATTTCTGGATATAAACGGGCAGATAATCAAGTTGGTTTTTTTGAAACTCCAACTGCAATTTATTCTCTCATTTATTTCTATGGTGAGGAAAAAAATCTGTTCCCTCATATCATGGAAATCGTGTTACAAAGCTTTAGGCCAACAAGAGGTGGCTTTGATCTGCCAGTGCAACCCATTCTTCCTGGTATTGTCTTGCCAACCAGTTCGCCCGTTACAACCTCTACTCCAGTAGCGAGTTCCACCGAGCCACAGAACACTTCTGCTACCAATACTCCGGCTATTCCTTTACAAGAATCACAAAATTCATCTTCTTCAATACCATCTTTGCCTCCTTCTGAACTAAACTCAGAAAATATTTGATTTGATTTTTTTGTATGGAATGCATGATTTATTCGCGGTTTCGTCTCCCATTTTCTCATAAAAAGCTTGAACATGATATTCATCATGTTCTTCGAGGGCTGAAAAAAAATACCGCTTCCATGAGTCTCCATATTATTGGAGACAAAAAAATGACGCAGCTCAATTTTCATCATCGAGGCAAAAAAAAGACGACCGATGTGTTGTCATTTGCTACTCATGAGGGTGAAGGCCTGCTCTCTGATGATTGGGGAGATGTTTTTATTTCATTGCCCCAAGTAAAAAAACAAGCGAAAGAATATCAAATACCTTGGCAAGAAGAATTTTATCGTATGCTTATTCATGGCATACTCCATTTGTTTGGATATGATCATATGGAGGAAAAAGATGCCAAAAAAATGTTCAAGTTACAAGAGAAGTTTTTGTCTGAAATTTTATGATTCTCAAAAAGCTACGTAAAAGTTTTTCCTATGCTTTAAGAGGTATTGTCTCTGTTTTTCGTCACGAGCAAAATTTTCGTATTCAAGTATTTGTTGCGATTGTTATGATTATCGCTGCTTTTTGGTTTCAAATCAGCGCCACCCGTTTTATGCTTCTTATCTCTACAATTACTTTTGTGCTTATTTTAGAGATTATTAATACAGCGATTGAGCGTTGTCTTGATATTGTAAAACCTCGGTTGTCTGAGCAGGTAGAAATGATTAAAGATATTATGGCAGGGGCCGTACTTATATCAGCTCTTTTTGCGGTAATTATAGGTATTTGTATTTTTTGGCCCTATCTCATAAATACACAAGTTGAGCCATTTCTCATTCCGTGATAAAATATAAGGAATATCCATTATGGCACGATCCAAATCCCAACCATCTCTTATTACTGGCCTTGATATTGGTTCGAGTGCTGTTCGTATTGCTGTTGGACAGACAGGACTAAGGGCTGACGGTAAACAAGAGCTGCAAATTATTGCTACAGCAGAGGTTCCTTCAGAGGGAGTTCAAAAAGGTGTTATTGTCAGCATTGAAGAAGCTGTTTCCTCGATTTCCAATGCACTTGAACAGATTGAACGTATGGTCGGTATACCAATCACCAATGTGTGGATTGGTATTTCTGGTATGCATATTCTTTCCCAAAAGACCCGGGGAGTTGTGGCGGTAGCAAAGCCCGATGGAGAAATTTCAGAGGAAGACGTGACAAGAGCCATTGAGGCTGCCAAAACTATCGCCGCTCCTTTGAACTATGAAATGCTTCATCTTGTTCCTCGTCACTTTTCGGTCGATGGACAGGTGGGAATAAAAGATCCTGTCGGAATGACAGGTATTCGCTTGGAAGTAGAAGCTCAGGCCGTTTATGGCCTCACAAGCCACCTTAAAAATCTTACCAAAGCAGTGTATCGCACCAGTGTTGGTATTGATGATGTCGTTCTTTCTGTGTTGGCTACAGCCGATGCGGTGTTAACCTCCCGTCAAAAAGAACTCGGTGTGCTTATTGTTGATTTAGGCGGCTCTACAACCACACTCCTTGTTTATGAAGGTGGAAATGTTATTCATAGCTCAGTATTGCCAATAGGTTCAGATCATGTGACTAATGATTTGGCTCTGGGTCTTCAGACCTCGATTGATGTCGCCGAAAAAATTAAAATTCAGGTAGGATCATGTAGTACAAAAAATATTTCAAAACAAGATGTTATTGATTTATATGACTTTGGAAGTCCTGCTCATGAAGAAGTGTCTCTGTTTTATATTACAGAAATTATACATGCCCGTGTGTCTGAAATCTTAGAGCGTATTGATAAAGAATTAGTTTCGATTGAAAGAAGTAGTCTCTTGCCGGCTGGAGTTATTTTCACAGGTGGTGGATCAAAAATTGGAGGACTCATTGAACTCTCTAAACAGAAGCTTCGTATGAATGCTGCCCTTGGTTTTCCTTTGGATATTCGTACGGTAACAGAAAAAGCCAATGATGTCTCTTTTGCTCCATCGATTGGACTTGTGAAATGGGGGAGTGCTTTTGCTCATATGTCTGAGAATAAACGAGGTCCTTTTCTGTCTGGAGGTTCACAGAAAGTCGTTGAAAATTTGCGGAAAATATTTCGTTTTTTGATACCTTAAAATTTTGGTTAAAATAGGAGCTTGTTTTTCAAGCTCTTTTTTAACTCGAAAACCGTCCTTGTCTAGATAAAAAATACGATTTTTCTTGACAGTATTGGACAAAGTCGTTACACTATAAATACAAATATTTAGCTAAAATAAAGAACAAATTTGTTGTTCAGTCAGAGTTTAACATACCCTTTATGCCTCAAGTGAAACCTGAAGTCGAAACATTTGCAAAAATTAAAGTAATCGGTGTAGGTGGATCTGGGGGGTCTGCTGTAGATCGCATGGTACGCTCTGGAATTCGGGGCGTTGAGTTTATTGTAATGAATACAGATGTGCAAGCACTTCATCACAATAGTGCTTCTGGTAAACTTCATATTGGAAAAACCATTACCCGCGGACTTGGTGCTGGTATGGATCCTGAGGTAGGAAAGCGCGCTGCCGAAGAATCACAAAATGAAATTCGTGAGTTTTTGAAAGATGCTGACATGGTATTTATTACCTGTGGCCTCGGTGGTGGAACCGGATCAGGTGCTAGTCCTGTGATTGCGCAAATTGCTCATGACATGGGAGCTCTCACTGTTGCGGTTGTTACTAAACCATTTTCTTTTGAAGGGGCACAGCGTCGCGCCATTGGTGACGCTGCCTACAATGCCCTTGCCGCACAAGTAGATACTATTATTACGATTCCAAATGACAAGGTTTTGCAGATTGTTGATAAAAAAACTTCTCTTCTCGATGCCTTCAAAATTGTTGATGATGTTTTGCGACAAGGTGTGCAAGGAATCTCTGAACTTATCACGGTCCCAGGTCTTATCAACGTTGACTTTGCTGATGTGAAGACCATTATGAAAGATACAGGTTCTGCTCTCATGGGTATTGGAGTTGGTAAAGGAGAAAATCGTGCGGTTGAAGCAGCAAATGCTGCGATTAGTAGTCCACTTCTTGAACTTTCAATTGATGGTGCTCGTGGCATTCTCTTTACGATTACTGGTGGAAATAGTCTGGGTATGCAAGAAGTCTCAGAAGCAGCCAAAATCATTACCAGCTCTGCTGATGAAAATGCCAAAGTTATCTTTGGTACAGTGATTGACGAAAGTCTTGGCGAAGAAATTCGGATTACTGTTATCGCGACAGGCTTTGAAGAACCAGCACGTCGTGCGAGAATCAGTGAAGAAGAAGCACAGAGTATGTTTAAGGCTAAACCTCAATTAACCGCACCTACTTTTATTAAAAAGAAACCTTCAGAGATGTTTCGTGAACCAGTACGCGAAGTTATACGGGAAACCATAAAAGAAAAAGAAGTTGAAATTGATATTGTCGAAGAAACGCCTCGTGCCAACGCGTTTAGCAGTAAAACACTCAGTAAAGAAACAGGAGTAAAGCCTGCGTCCCAAACCCCTCCTGCCTCGTCGACTGCTCCGAAGGCAAATGTGGATGAATCTGGCGAAGATTTAGAAATTCCGGCCTTTATCCGTAGAAAAATGGGGATGTAGAACGCTGCGCGTTATATAATCTCGAAAAACGAAAATTCTTCTCTCTACTGAGCTAATTCTCCCGCGTTCGGGAGTTTTGCTTTATACACTGGAAGTTGGTATACTAGCCTTGGTGGAAAATAATCATATTTTTATATGCATTGCCCGGTTTGTCCTTCCAAAGAAACCAAAGTTGTAGATACTCGCCTTGGCTCTGATCATATGGCAGTGCGTCGTCGACGTGAGTGTGAAAAATGTCACTATCGTTTTTCGACTGTTGAAGAAATTGAGCTTCTTGATATTGTGGTAGTGAAAAAAGATGGTGGGCGGGAAGCATATTCACGCTCAAAAATGAGTAAGGGGATTTTGCAGTCCTTAGCGAAACGTCCGTTTACTCAAGAAAAATTTGATCTTCTCATTCATGCAATTGAGCGAGATATTCAAAAAAAGAAAAAGCGTGAAGTAACCAGTAAAGATGTCGGAGAAATCGTTATGAAGCAATTGAAAAAATTTGATACCGTTGCCTATATTCGCTTTGCTTCCATTTACCGCGCATTTGAAGATGTTAAGACATTTGAAAGTGAAATTCAATCATTAAAAAGTACGAAATAAAATTTTGTATGAATAAACGAACCAAAATAGTCTGTACCATTGGACCAGCATGTCAAAGTGTGGACATGCTCGTGAAAATGATTGGTGCAGGAATGAATATTGCGAGACTCAATTTTTCTCATGGAAGTCATGAAAATCATGCAGAACTGTTCAATAATATTCGATCAGCAGAAAAACAAACCGGTGAACCAGTGGCTATTTTACAAGATCTTCAGGGGCCTAAAATTCGCGTTGGAGTTTTGCCAAAAGAGGGAATTATGCTCGCAGCAGGAAGCACGGTTCTTTTTGATACAGCACAGGGTGAATATACTGGGCAAGCCATTCCTGTTGACTACCCCGAACTTCACAAATATCTAAAGCCAGGAGAAAGACTCCTTCTCAATGATGGAAAAATGGAAACCCAGATTGTGAGTGTCCAAGGCACTTCAATTGTTACCACCGTTCGTGTTGCAGGGTTACTTACCTCACACAAGGGGATAAATGTTCCAGATTCAACTCTGACAGTACGAGCCATGAGTGATAAGGACAAAGAAGATGCAAAATTTGGTCTCTCTCTCGGTGTTGATTTTATTGCGCTTTCATTTGTGCGAAATGCACAAGATATTATCGAACTGCGTACGTTGCTTGAAGAAGAAGCATCACAAAAGAACCTTGATAATACTCCACCAATCAAAATTATTGCCAAAATAGAACGTAAAGAAGCGGTAGAAAATATTGAAAGTATCCTAGAAGTTGTTGATGGTATTATGGTAGCTCGAGGAGATCTGGGTATTGAAGTTCCTGGTGAACAAGTTCCTGTCATTCAAAAGCATCTTATTGAAGCTGCACTGAAATTTTCAAAACCTGTGATTGTTGCTACGCAAATGCTTGATTCAATGCAAGAAAATCCTCGTCCAACCAGAGCCGAAGTATCTGATGTTGCTAATAGCGTTATTGACCACACTGATGCAGTTATGCTGTCCAACGAATCGGCCGTTGGAAAATATCCAGTCGAAACCGTTGAAACTATGGGGAAAATTCTCATGGAAACAGAAGCTTCGGAGTACAACGATGTACCACTTGAAATTCATGAAAAAAAAGGGGAAAGTGCCAATCAAATACTTGAAGACCTTGGAAGAATTTTAGCGCAAAAAGTTCAGGCAAAAGCTATTGTGGTTGGAAGTAGTCATGAAGAGGCTGCTCGGGTTATGAGTAGTTTTCGACCAGAACTTCCTATTTTTGTGCCAGCTCTTAATACCCGAATTCTTCATCAGATGAATCTTCATTGGGGTATTGTTCCCGTTCTCTCGGAAGCTTCTTCACTTGAAGATTTTTTACAAGAAATAAAAGAGCGGTATACTGACCTTTCACAGGTAGTAGTAGTTGGTGCTGAGTCGTTTGAATCAGCAGAACTTTCTCTTTTGGAAATTCGGCATCTTGCCTAAACTGGTATGACAGAGATTACACTTGATCAATTTAGTGGACCATTTTCTCTTCTTATTACTTTGATTGAAGATGAAAAATTGTCCATCAGTGAAGTGTCTCTTTCGAAAGTAACCGAGCAGTATTTGGCATACCTTGAAGGTTTGGAAGAAAAAAAAGCCGAAGAGCTCTCAGATTTTTTGCTAGTGGCCTCTCGTCTTTTGCTTCTCAAAGCTCGTCTCTTGTTGCCACAGCTTATGCCTGAAGAAGACGAAGGCCCAAATCTGGCAGATCAGCTCAGGCTCTACAAAATGTTTGTCAAAGCCAGTCGACATATCCAGTCGTCTTGGTTGTCAGATGCGGCTTCCTATGGGCGAGTAGAAGGCGTACAAAAGGCAACAGAATTTGTTATTCCAGAAAATGTCACTCTTCGATCCTTCCATGAATCAATGATACGCCTTCTCAAAAGAATTCGACCGCCGAAACCATTACCAGAAGTGAATATTGATAAAGCTGTATCTTTACGTGATACTATTGATCGGTTTAAAAATCTCGTAAAAAAACTCAATCAAATGACGTTTGATCAATGCTTATCAGAAAAAGGAAATAAGACAGAAATTTTGATTAGTTTTTTGGCCATTTTAGAGCTTGTCAAACAACGTATGATTACCTTGCAACAAGAGTCAGCCTTTGATACTATACACATTCAAAAGATTTAATTATATGAATCTTATTTCCCAACTTGAAGCTATTTTGTTTGTTGCATCAAAGCCTCTTTCTCTCAAGGCTCTGGTGAATGCAACCAGTACCCAAAAGGAAGATGTGGAACAAGCAGTACAGGTTTTATGTGAAAAATTTAACACAGAAACCTCAGGTATTCATATTCTTGAAAGTGATGGAATGTTTCAAATGGTGACAAATCCAAATGCTGTGCAAGTTGTTGATGCGTTTATTGAGAAAGAAATTAAAAGCGAACTTACTCGTGCACAACTTGAAACTTTGACAGTTATTGCGTATCGCGGACCACTCACTCGCCCAGAAATTGAACAAATTCGTGGTGTGAATTGTGCACTCATTTTACGAAATCTTTTGATGCGAGGACTTATCGATGAAAAAGCTGAGTCGAATGATCTTATACCATCATATATCCTTTCTGTAGATGCTCTTCGTGTCTTGGGGATTACGACGGTTCGAGATCTTCCTGAGTATGAAACCCTCCATGCGCATGAATATCTTGATCATGCGCTCCAAAATGAAATTCATGATGTCTAGCTTCTATGGATGAAACAAAATCAACGAATGACCAATCGTCTGTATTTGAAACTCAATCAACACCGATTTCTCTGCCAAAACCTCCATCTCCACCTGCATTTTTTCCTCCTTTACCGAAGAAGGAATTTTTTTCAAATGCTTGGAGAAATGGGGTAGCACTTTTGCTTCTTATACTGAGTGCTGCTGTCACACTTTTTTTCTTACATAATCAAAATAAAACCTGGCAGGCATTTGAAGCCTGGGCACATATTGACCTTGCAGGTATTCTCCAAAAACACACTTTTAAAATAAAAAAGATTGAGCCGGTTGAACTCCCTGTGCCACCTCCACCGCCACCTATTCCAAAACTTGTTGGTACACTTCCTAAACCAGAAAATTTCACTGCAACGTCTATTTTGGTCAAAGACCAAATTACTGGAGAAGTACTGTATAAGAAAAATGAATATGAACGCCGTCCCATTGCCAGTTTAAGTAAATTACTTTCTGCGTTGGTGATCTTAGAAAAAAATCCAGATTGGAACAGTACCACCACAGTACAAGCAGAAGTAGATGTCGAAGATGCTCATTTTTTAAACGGGGAAACCTATACTCTCGAAGATATCTGGCAAACAGCACTGGTCGCTTCTTCCAATCAAGCTATATTGACTCTTGTCGATGCGACATTCCTAGATAGATCTGCTTTTGCCTCTCGCATGAATCAAAAAGCCACTGAACTTGGAATGAAAGATTCGTACTTTGCTGAACCAACGGGGCTGAGCGAGCAAAATGTTTCAACTGCTTCAGATATACTGATTCTGCTCGATGAAGCATTAAAGCATCAAAAAATACAGGAGACTCTTTTATTAAAAGACATAACTATTTCGCCAGTTGGAAAAAAGAAGCCACATCATATCTGGAATACAAATTGGCTTTTGCTTGGCTGGATACCAAATAAAATTACAGATTTTCGTGGAGGAAAGACTGGCTATATTACTGCTTCCGGATACAATTTTACTATGCAGATTGCTGATACGGATCAAAAAGTTGTGAACATTGTAGTTCTGGGAGCTACCAAACACGAGTTTCGTTTTTCTGAAGCGCGAGATATTGGAAATTCAGTTTTTTCTGCTTTTAAATGGCCGAGCGATGAAGTCACAACAACCTCTACCTCAACGCCAGTTCTTTTGGAAGAAAAATAAAAAGACTCTTGACGAGTCTTTTTTTGTGCCCAAAGAGGGAATCGAACCCTCATGACCTTGCGGTCGCGGGATTTTGAGTCCCGTGCGTCTACCAATTCCGCCATCTGGGCATTATTTATAGCCCCAATTATACGTTATATTGTGGTTTTTGTCAATTGGGTGTATAATATGGAAGAAACTTGTGAATTATGTCACGTATTATTTCTGTTGTAAATCAAAAAGGTGGAGTCGGAAAGACCACGACAGCTATGAATATGGCTGCCTATCTTTCAGAGTTAGGAAAATTTGTCCTCCTGGTAGATATGGATCCACAGGGGAATGCGACAAGTGGTCTTGGATTTGAACGATCAGCTTTGGAACATGGCATGTATGAAGCGTTGTCAAAGCAAAAGCGTATTCATGATGTTATTCGCAATACGAGCCATGAAGGCCTGCGTATTGCCCCAGGAACTCCAGAACTTGCTGGAGCCAATATTGAATTGGTAGATGTTGATCGCCGTGAATTTCAGCTCTCAGATCTTTTGGCAGAAGTTCAACATGCGTATGATTATATTGTGATTGATTGTCCTCCTTCCTTAGGGCTTTTAACAATCAACAGCCTGGCAGCTTCTGATGAGATTTTGATTCCTGTTCAAGCAGAATACTATGCTCTCGAAGGCTTGGGGCAACTGCTTCAAACCATTGGGCTTGTCAAAGAACACCTCAAACCAGAACTAGAAATACTCGGAGCTGTTATTACTATGTTTGATAAAAGAACCAAACTTTCAGAAGATGTTATGGCTGAAATTTATAAATATTTTCCAGATCGTATTTTTCGTGCTGTTATTCCCCGCACTGTTCGCTTGGCAGAAGCTCCAAGTTTTGGTCAAACTATCTTGCAGTATGAACCAGGAGGAAAAGGAGCTCGGGCATATGAACGATTGGCTCGGGAAATTTTGGAAAAACACGAACAACCAGAGGTTTAAATTTTATTTCAAAATTTTTATTGCTTATGGCGCTTGGTAGAGGTCTGGGTTCCCTTATCCCAGTTTCAAAATCAATTCCCGTTGTTCAAAAAGAATCCAAATCTTTAGAAACGCTCAAAGATACAGAACGTCTGTGGCATATACCGCTGAGCGAAATTGTACCGAATGAAGAACAGCCACGACGTGTATTTGGAGAGGAAGAACTCGCTGATCTTGTTGCATCTATTAAAGAACACGGTGTTTTGCAACCAATTACTGTTACAGAAAAAGAAGATGGTGGATATGAAATTATTGCTGGTGAACGCCGTTTTCGTGCTTCACAGCGTGCAGGACTCCCAACGATTCCGGCTTTAGTACGTTCTGTAACACGTCAAGAAAAACTTGAACTTGCGCTGATTGAAAATATTCAACGGCAAAATTTGAATCCAATTGAAGAAGCTTTTGCCTATCAAAGGCTGATGGAACAGTTTGAGCTTACACAAGAAGAAGTTTCCAAAAAAGTAGGGAAGAGTCGTCCTGTTATTGCAAATACGATTCGTCTTTTAGACCTTCCAGACAAAATACAAACAGCGCTCATGAATGGGACTTTGAGTGCAGGGAAAGCACGGGCAATTTTGAGTTTACGGTCTGAGGAAGAACAACTCGCGGCTTTTGAAAGCATGGTAGGACAAAAAATGACTGTTCGAGATATTGAACACGAAGTCATGAAAAAAGGTGCCAGCGCTCGCAAGGGGACACTCAAGCGTGATCCAAATATTCTTGCACAAGAACAGTTGCTTGAAGAACGCTTTGGAGCCAAAGTACGTATTTCTCAGCGAGGAGAAAAGGGAAATATCACGATTGAATATCATTCAAAGGATGAACTCAAACGTATTTTTGATGAAATATTGCTCTAAGGAAAACACTACAAAAAGATCCGCTTCAAGCGGATCTTTTCTTTGAATTTTGAAGTACACTTTTTAACCAAGAAGGAATTTTTTCTTGTTTTTGGAACATCTTGATGTGCGTTCTGGCTGTATGGGTTTTTACAAAATCGAGCCAGTCTGAGTTTGGTCCTTTGCGGTTTTTTTCGGTAATAATTTCTACCACATCACCATTTTTGAGCTCAGTATTGAGACTGACCATTTTATCATTGACTATAGAAGCACCACATTTATTTCCAATATCTGTGTGAATATGGTAAGCAAAATCTACGGTAGTCGCTCCTTCGGGTAAGTCAATCACATCACCTTTTGGAGTGAAGACAAAAATACGGGTTTGGAGAAAATCAACTTTAATTTCTTCAAGATCAGACAGTTTATTCAAAATATCTTTTTGTATTTCAGCGAGTTCTTTTGCCCATTGAACTTCTTTTTTTGGCATACGAGAACCCTTTTCATCATAATGCCAGTGCGCAGCAATACCAAAGTCTGCCTGTTGGTTCATATCAGGAGTGCGGATTTGAAATTCAACAACTTCTCCTTCATCACAAAAAAGGGTTGTATGAAGAGATTGGTATCCATTTGGTTTTGGCTGAGCAATATAGTCTTTGATACGACCCTTGAGTGGTTTCCAAATCTTATGGAGGATTCCAAGGGTTGCATAGCAGTCACCAACACTTGGCACCAAAATTCTGACTGCTACGAAATCATAGATCTTGGTAATATCATTATCTTTGCGTAAAAGTTTTTGGTAGAGGCTGTAGAGTCTTTTATTGCGCCCTTTAATTTCAATGACTTGAACATTGGCTTTTTTCAGTTCATCTTTAGCATGTTCAGCTACTTTTTGAATATATTTTTCTTTTCCTTTGAGTCGATCATCACGCAGTTGTCTCATGCGAATATATTCTTTTGGATAGACATATTTGAAAGAAAGATCTTCCAGTTCTCCTTTCATTGTATCCATACCAAGTCGTCCTGCAATAGGAGCATAAATTTCCAGACTTTCAAGTGCAATGCGATATCGTTTTTCTTGTGGAAGTGCATCAAGTGTTTGCAGATTATGCATACGGTCCGCAAATTTCATGATCATCACACGGACATCTTCTGCCATAGCCACAAACATTTTTCGAAGATTTTCAATATATCGCTCCACACCACGATATTTTAATTTTCCAAGTTTTGTGATTCCCTTGACAAGATTAGCAATTTCACTGCCAAAATTTTTCTCAATATCCTCGAGAGTAACTTGTGTATCTTCTGGGACATCATGTAAAAGCGTTGCTGCGATAATCACTGGATCAATGCGTCTTTTGGCCAAAATATGGGCTGCTGCCAAAGGATGGATAATATATGGTTCGCCAGATTTACGGGTTTGCCCATCATGCGCACGGTAGGCAAAATCATAGGCCAGACGAATAAGGTCCATATCTGCCTTTGGATCATAGCGTTCAATCAGGGCTATGAGACTATTGATGGTTTCTGTTGTTTTGGGTTTTTGCTCATCCATAAGATTGAAAAAGGAATACTCTATTTATAGCACGAAAAAGGAGATTTTGGCAATAATAAGAGCCCTTTTGGGAGAGGGCTTTTATTTTTGAAAGAGAAAGATAAATTTTTAGGAAATTCTTGCCAGATCGAGTTCTTTAGTCGTTCGTATTTGTTCCACAAATTCTGGCATGTGAGAGACAAGGATAATAGCTCCCTCAAAATCATCAATTGCCTTGGCAATAACTGGAATATGACGAAAATTAATATGATTGGTAGGCTCATCAAGGATAAGAAGGCCTGGCTCTTGGAGGACAAAACGAGCATAGCAGAGAAGTCCTTTTTGGCCTTCAGAGAGCGATCCGACGGTATTTTTCATCAGTTCGGCTGTCAGCAAAAATTGAGCTCCTGTGGCATAAATAACCTGATTATCTGGCACATCCATCATTTCAGCGAGGGCATCATAGACGGTTTTATCAAAATCAAGACCAGAAAAATCTTGTCGGTAGTAGCCAACTTTGACTCCTGGACTAATGACGGCATTCTCGGTCGCTTCCAGTGCCAATTCCTTGAGCAATGTTGATTTGCCAATTCCATTTGGACCAGTGATGAGGAGTCGATCGGCTCGCCAAATTTTGAGATCAACATTTTTGAAAACACGTTCATGGTTCAAGACGACTCCAACTTTGTTGATACTTACCACCACCTCTGACCAGCGCTGGGCTGGAATAACAAACGGACGAATAGTTTTATCATCACGTTTTACTTCTACCATATTTTCTTCATCGTCTTCGATCTCATCGCGCATTTTACTCGCTAGGCGACGCATTTTTCCTCCTTTGTGAGAGAAAAAGTTTACTTTGTCTTTGCGATCTTGAATATTTTTACGCAGCTGTGCATTCTTTTTTTCTTCGCGTTCAATCTGGGCAGTGATCTGTTCAACCACATTAAAATAATTTCCAACGTATTGTTCTACTTTTTTACTGTAAAAATCCAAATTGAGAACTCCTTCAGTAAAGGCATTCAAAAAGTTGGCATCATGAGAAATAACAATCACGGTTTTTTCATACATCATGAGAAATCCTGTGAGGTGATCAATACCAGAGGCATCAAGATTGTTAGTCGGCTCGTCGAGCAGAAGTATGTCTGGTTTTTGAATCAGAGCATAGGCCAAAAGGAGGCGTGCCTGTTGACCGCCAGAGAGTTCTTTTACTTTACGTTCCATTGGAATAGAGAGCTGGACCACTTCAAGCACATCGTCAACCAGTTTTTGGAGGTTGTATTTTTTTTCATCAAAGGCCGTTGCAAAATATTCGAGAATGGTATGGTCAAAATATTCTTTTGGCATGACCTGAAGAGCAATAGCAATGGAAGCCTTGTCACGGATGAATACTTTTCCATTGGTTGGTTTGAGGCCAGATTGTTTGGTATTTTCTGATGCGCCAAGGATCAGTTTGAAGAGTGTGGATTTTCCGGCACCGTTTTGTCCCATGATGGTTATTTTGGCATCTTCGCGCACAGAAAAATTTGCCTCATCAAGAATGGGTTTGTCATCGGTATAAGAAAAAGATACGTTTTCAAAACGGAGAATAACGTTGCCAGCGGACATAGTAATAAAATAGAAATGTGCTTAGTATAGAGCAAAGTTTTGTTTTTGTCAATAAAAAATAGCCTGTTTAAAAGTTATTTATTCGGGCGGGACTCGGCCTCGACTAAAATTTTCTGCGGAAAATCGGAACGGGACATCTCACTCGTCGCTTCGCTCCTCTTGGGAAAACCTTCGGGTTTTCCCAACCTTTCCTCAGCAAGTGAAACCTTACGGTTTCACCCTTCCCTGGGTTCGAGTCCCATCTCCAATTCAGATCTAAAACAAAGAATCCCCAAAAGGGGATTCTTTGTTTTAGTGCGGACCGGACGGGACTCGAACCCGCAACTTCTGCCGTGACAGGGCAGTGCTCTAACCAGTTGAACTACCGATCCAGATGTGAGTAAGAAATTCTTACATCACTTTGGCTTTTGCGGCTTTACGAATTCTTTTCAACTTTTTCTTATCGCGTGTTATTTTGTCGAGTTTCCATTGAGCCTTCATTTTGTTGCGGCCCTTTTTTCTCATTCCCATAAACGAATATTTAAAAGATGTGAATATGATACAAGATCAAAACCCATTTGTCAATAGAGGACAAAGGGACAAAAAAGGACCCTTAAAGTGTTCGGCGCAGGCATGAGGGACAAAGGAGGGGGTGTCCCCGCCACAATCACCAAACACTTCAAAGATCCTTAATTTGAAAGTAAACATATCACATTTGGCATGGTTTGTCAAGTGATTTTTGGATAAAAAAATCCCCCAAGAAAGGGGATTTTTGAATATTATTGTACAGCTTCCACAATCTTTTTGAATACGGCTGGTTTTTGGGCAGCCATTTCAGAGAGTACTTTTCGGTTAAAGGTCATGCCTTTTGCTTTGAGTGCACTCATGAATTTACTGTAACTCATACCAAGTGGGCGAACTGCAGCATTGATACGAACCTGGAACAGTGCGCGCATGTCACGTTTTTTCACGCGACGATCGCGGTAAGCATGGACTCCAGCTTTGGTAGCTGCTACCTTTGCTTGCTTGATCAGATTCTTGCGTCCGGCTTCAAAACCTTTTACGCGTTTCATCAAATTTTTGCGGTGCTTGACGTGGCCCATTCCGCGTTTTACTCTTGACATACAAATTTATATTTTAGAGAAAGATTTAAGCGTAAGGAAGTGAGCGGAGAATGGTTTTTCTCATGGCATTTGATTGAGTGTTGTCACTTCGTTTGTTACGTTTGGTTTTACCAGATTCACGAGCATTGAAGTGGTCTTGACCTTCGGCACGTTTAATAATCTGTGTTGTTTTTTTACCTTTCTTTTTCTTCACAATCATTTTAAAGCGTTTTGCCACTGCTTGGTGGGTTTTCATTTTTGGCATAGAGATGTTTAGTTTTGTGGGATATATATACCCAAAATGGATATAAAGTCAAAAGGGTAGCACTAGTATAGAGGAAAACTTTGGCTTTGTCAAGGCTGAATGTGGGGCTTACTTGCGGATAATAATAGCTGTAACCTTATTGCCTTGACGAGTTCCTGGCTGTTCATAACGGATAGGAATTTGGACTTCCAGGCGTTTATAGAATGTATCAATGACTTCAAAAGCAATGGCAGCTTTGGCATTTTCACGGTCACGCAGGATCATTTCTACCTTTACCTTATCCCCACGCTCCAAGAATCTTTTTGCCTGCATTTGGCGAATTTCGAGGTCATGGTCGCTAATACGAATGGAAAGACGAATCCCTTTGAGGTCACTCACATGAGAATTGATTTTTTGTTTACGCATTTCCTTTTCTTTTTGGTACTTAAAGTGTCCATATTCGAGGATTTGCGCTACTGGTGGATCAATTTTTGGGTTGATTTCAACCAGATCCATTTCTCGGGATCGAGCCATTTCAATGGCTTCAGAAGTAGGAAATACTCCAATGTTTTTTCCTTCAGCGTCAATAACACGGACTTCGCTCGCCGTAATTTTTTCATTGATTTTGTACTGTGGAATAAGCGGTTTATCTGGTCGTTTTTTACGTGATATACGCATAGAAAAGGTAATATTGTTTCAAATGATATAAGAATAACGGAAAAAAGTCAATGTGGAGATGCCGAGAATTGAACTCGGGTCTAGAGCGGGTTAACTATACAATCTCCATGTGCAGGTGCTTTATGGTGTCGAGCAGAAAGTAAGAAGGCACCAAAAACTTTTTGTCTCCAAGTCTCAAGAATTTCGAATACCTACCGAGACCTGCAAGTATTCTACACTCAATAGGTTGACACCGCGGGATTGGTATTGAGTATCCCAGGCGCGATGGCTAAAGCACTTAAGCGATAGCGGCAGCGTATGAAGGAACTGCAAATGCGCGAGCAACTGCATTCTTCATAGCTGTAAATACGTTTGCACGTAGGATTGCCTCAGATTAACGAGTTAAGGCAGCTCGACATGCATATATAGTCAACATGGATCCGTCTATCGAATCCTGTCATCCCCATAAATTGGAAAGAACCGCAAATCGACTAGTCTTTCATGCTTCGGGCTATTTCTCGTTTTACTTCTCGCTCTTTTATGGACCGTCTCTTATCAAAGATCTTTTTTCCCTGAGCAAGGCCAATTTCTAGTTTCAAGAGGCGTCCCTGAGTATACAGAGAAAGTGGGATAATTGTCAAGCCTTTTTGCTCTAATTTTCCGCGTAAATAATTGATTTCTTTCTTTTTTAGCAGAAGTTTTCGGCTGGCATCTGGCATATAGTCTTTTGGTACGGCAGCGTGTTTATATGGCGGAATAAAGGCATTGGTTAAGAGGGGAGTCTGTCCGTGAAAAGTGACAAACGCACCAGACAGGCGCGCGAGTCCACCCCGAATCGATTTGACTTCTTGACCAGACAAAACAATCCCAGCCTCAAAGGTTTCAAGGATTTCATAATCAAAACGGGCTTTTTTGTTGAGAGTAATCGTTGGCATAGAAGACGTTTACAGAAAATCCCCTCTACTGTATACTAGTTTTAAGCATTTTTCAACTCAGAATGCTCAATTTTTCTATGCCAGAACAGGTCATTTCTATAAAAACCTCTACCATTCTCAAAGTCATTGGTATTTTGGTAGGACTCTACATTTTATTTTTGGTGAGAGAAATTTTGTTTGCCTTGTTTGTGTCTGTGCTTTTAGCTTCAGTTATTGATCCACTGGCCACACAATTTGAAAAAAAACGTATCCCACGCTTTTGGGCAGCACTCCTTGTTTATATTCTCCTGTTTGGAATTATTGGTGTTTCCCTCTCCGTTCTTATTCCTGTCATTTTACGAGACGTTCCTCAAGTAACCTTGCAACTTCAAGAATATATTCAAAACCTCTCTATTCATAGCAAGCTGCCATTTTTGCAAGATTTTTCTTCAAATCTCATTTTTACAGAAACGCAAATTCAAGCAATTTTTTCACGAATCGGAGAGATTTTTGGTGGTATTTTTTCCTTTGTACTCGTTTTAATTTTTACTTTTTATTTGGTTATTCAAAAAGATCCCCTCCATCATATTGTGCATTCACTGGTGCCAGATACACATCTCAATCGTGTTCTCGCAAGTATTCAAAAAGTACGTGATACACTCGGTGCCTGGTTTCGTGGACAGCTCATCCTCGGACTTATTTCGGGTACGGTTACATTTATTGGTCTTTCTCTTTTTGGCATTAAATATGCTGCTATTAGTGGACTTCTGGCTGGCGTTTTAGAATTTATTCCATATCTTGGGCCGATTGCTGCGGCCATACCAGCTTTATTTTTTGCTTTTATTCAGGGAGGCCCAGGATTATTTTTGGTCGTACTCATATTTTATATTGTCATTCAACAAATCCAGAATAATTTTGTCGTACCAAAAGTTATGCAAAAAGCTATTGGGTTGAATCCTATTTTGTCGATTGTGGCTGTTCTGGTTGGTGCACAGTTTGGTGGGATTTTGGGCGCACTCATTGCTCTGCCCGTGGCAACCGCCCTCAAGACGATTCTCGAAGATATTTTTAAAAATAAAGCCGTTGACTCCAAATAACTATGAAATTTTCTTTTCAATTTTTCATTGCTCTCTTTACCTCTATTATTACTGGGACTATTTTTTATTTGGCATTCACATTTTCTTCCATTCCAGTTTTTGTCAGTGTAACTCTGCTTTGGCTCGCACTTCTTACTTTTTTGTATGTCGTATTTCAAGAAAAGAGAAAAGATCATACACTGGCACTGACGCTTTCAACTGCATTTTCCAGTATTCTGTTATTTTCGGTTATTGATCATCCATACCTACGTGTATTTTTTGCGGTTTTTGTGTCACTGCTTTTTGGAATACTTTTTGGTGTCAGAGAAAATGATGACATTCCACTTGGCTATGCACGTCAACCATTTCGTCGCTTTGCGATGATGATGTGGGTTTTCAATGCCTATGCTTTTTTCTCGTGTTTATTTGCGATTGGAGTTTTGTTTCAATCAGAATGGCCACGTGGTCTTGAGTTTGTACTTGTGCCTGCTGCTGGAATTGTGGCCGCGCTCGTTGCGGGTGAGATTTGGAAAATGTATGTTACGGGAGACAAAAAAGTTTTTCTCTTTTGGCAGCTGATAACAGGGCTGTTTATTGCTGAAATTTTTTGGAGTATTCGTTTACTTCCTTTTGGTTATATGGTATCTGGAGTTATACTCACCTGGCTGTGGTATATTTTGCAAATGTTGACCCGTTTTCATTTTCAGACTCCTGGTATTGTATGGAAAAAGCAGTTTCCATTTCTTATAACCAGTGGTATTATCTTTTTTCTTATGGCTATCTTTTATATACGCTGGATTTAACTAAATTTTCTTTTCAGAAAAAGAAAAAAATGCTATACTCTACACTATACTTATGCAACCACTTCCTCCACATTTACCGAAAAAAGAAAATACTCAGAACATTCGTTCCTTGAAACAATCTTTGTTTTATTTTCTTTCGTGCGCATTTATTGCTATTGCTGCCAGTCTTGCAACAGTCTTTATGGCTTTTTCTTGGATCGTTCCACGGGCTGTTCCCGAGGTTCCTTTTTATACGTTTGAGCATAAGACTCAAATAGTAGAACCAACGGTTGACACCTCACTTCTAAGTCGCCTCAGCGAGCGTCAGGCACTTTTGTTTGATACACGAAAACAACTCGCCAAGCAGTGGTACCCGGCCGAAAGCATACTTTCTTCTGGTGTGTTTTTGACTTCTGATGGTTGGGTAGTTTTTCCTCTTGAAACAATCGATCCTTTGGAGAAAAAAAATCTTGAAGTCGTTGATAGTCGAGGTGTGGCCTATCCACTTGAAAGTATTTTTATAGACACAGATCTGAATCTTTTGTATGCCAAAATAAAAGGCGAAGGTTTTCGTTTTATTTCATTTCCAAATTGGAATACACTCTCACAAAATACTTCTCTGGTTGGAAAAAGTGGGTCAGAATATATTTTGACCAAGGTATCTGGTATACAAAAAAATTCTGATATTAAAACCCCCGCTGAAATTTGGAAACAGCATTATCTGTATTCGGTTGGAGCACCGATACAAGGATTTTTCTTTACTGACCAGGGAGAACTTATGGGACTACAAAAAAATGGGGGACTTATGCCTGGCTGGTATATTGAAAGTTCTTTTCTTTCACTCTTATCAAAACAAAAATTAACGTATTCTGTTCCCCCCTGGAAAGGGGAGCTGGTTGACCGGGGTCTTCAAAATGGTTTTGTGAGAGAAACGACTGGGTTTTTTGTAACCGAAGGTGACCTTGATAAAAACGGACTTAAACCAGGGGACGTAATAGTCAAAATAAACAATCAAGAATTTTCTTTGACAACACTGAGTCGATTCATATTGCAAAGTCCAGAGACCGTATCACTGGAAATTATTCGAGCGGGAGAAACAATGCAAAAAATACTTCCTAAAAATATTATTACTTTTTGATTTTTTTTATGTATCACACTCATCCGGTCACAATGCTTACTCGTAAGTGGAAAACACTTCTCGTGAGCAGTGTCATCTGTGCAGTTGCTGTCACACTGCTCAGTCTTTTACTCCCACTTGAATATCGCGCTGATGCTGGTGTTTATATTATTAGTAAATCCCGTTATGGAGTCGATCCATATACAGTTGTAAAATCTGCTGAACAAGTTGGACAAAATATTGTGCAAGTGATTAAAACACAAGATTTTTTTGATAAAGTAATCAAAAGTGGTGGAACCAAACTTGATAAAACATCTTTTGAAAATGTCAGTGACCGCACTCGTATGAAGCGTTGGGAAAAAACGGTTGATGGTTCTGTTGTCTTTGGTACCGGAGTATTAAAGATTAGTACGTATAGCACTGACGCGCAGCAAGCCAGGGTCTTATCAAACGCTGTTGTGGACACTTTAGTTTCTCAGGGCTATGAATATGTTGGTGGAGATGTTACAATAAAGCAGGTCAATAAAGCGATTGTGACTCGTTTTCCAGTTCGCCCAAATATACCGCTCAATGCTGTTTTGGGATTTATTCTTGGACTCGTTATTTCTACTACTGTTATTGTTACCAAAACCAAAAAAACTTTTTAAACACTTAGTCTCCCTTCTATGCCTGTCATTACCAATAATTTTTTGGAGGAATGTATCGATGCTCTCTTTGAAGAGACCGATCTTGCAATTTTGACTCCAGAACAACAGGCAGGGTATCGCCCGCAGTTTCTGACTGCGCTTGAAACGCGGATTGGAAATTCTCTCATGCCACGGCTCAACCCTGAACAGCTTGATGAATTTGTTCGGCTTATAGATAATCCAAATTCAACTCAGCAAGAGTGGAATACTTTTTGGAATCAGGCTGTGCCAAATTTTGAAGAAGAAGTAAAAAAAGTTGTCAGTGATTTTACCAAAGAAATGGTAGAATCTTTTGCCTAATATATGAACACTCCTACTGCTCAAGCTCTGCAGGAACTGGAAGAAAAATACAAACATATTCATGAAAAGCGTCTCGCCCTCAAAGCGGATTTTTTGCGTCTTGATAATGAGTGTAAGCAGGTATTGCGAGACTTATCTATTTTGAAAGACTCTATAAATGCAGAGAATATTCATAAAAAAATATTGACCTCTAAAAATTTTTAATATGGGCGAACAAACAAGTGAAGAAAAAGGAAAAATTAAAGATTTGTTTTATAATCGTGCTACACAGAGATTGGCTGAAATTTCTCCTTCTTTGGAGCGTCTAGAGCACTTGGTCGCTGGTGAAGGAGAGTTACAGAAACAACTCGCTGATCATAGACAATTTTTACTTGATCGTCTCCAGACTATTCAAAATGAACTTGATAGTTTTGACTGGAAGGGAAGGGGCACAAAAGTGGATGCCGATAAAAAAGCCCTTATGGAGAGGGTAAATACTTTGATCGATGAAACTATACCCGCCTTTGTCAAAGCAGTTGAAGTTTTGGAAAAGGATGAAGCAGAAGCAAAGCGTCTTTTTGAAGAAATGAAAAGTGCAGGGGAACCTCGAGTGAGACGGATTTCTGCGAAACCTGAGGCAAAGAAACCCGAACCATCAAAAGCTCCTGCTGTAATACAGCCACCTTCAGAACCTGAAACAGCACGTACTCAGCCTCGTGTTGTTCGTGCTAGGCCAAAAAGAGGTCCAGAGCTTGATGTCCCACCACGCGCAGCTGCTACCACTGGTGATACTTTTGATGATTCTCGCGAAAGTGAAAATGATCCTGCTATTGGAACACACCTCTATTTAATGCCTACCGAAAAAAGAAGGTCTTTTGTGGAAGTAAGATTTGTTGGCGCCGATCCAAAACACCCTCGAAAAGTGCTTGTAAAATTTTCTGAAAAAGATGAACCAGAATCTTTTTTCCGTGATAAGTTGCAGCTTGAAAAACCTCAAGCAGGTTCTAAAGTACGCACTGCCTTTGTCGATTCTGAATATTATACAAACCCTTTAGAAAAGTTGGGTCTTAAAGAAGATCAACTCGTGTATGTCACTGATAGGAGAGGTCATATACGTGAAGTTAAAGTCGTATCAGTAGAAGGGAAAAAAGTATGGTACTGGACTGGATATAAAAAAGGAGATGAAAAAGAAATTGAATGGGGATTTGGAGATACAATTCAGACAGATACACCTGAAAAATTTCGTAAATTTCGAGAAGTAGAACTTGCGCCCTTTAAAGAAGATCAAGTAATATATTTAAAGCGAAAAAGAGGAGAAAAAATTGTTTATGAAGAAGTAAAGTTTGGGGAACAAACGAGCGAAGATGAATCTTCTGTATATTTTGGTGACAGTTTTGAAACAGGGAAACGATTTACTGTTTCATGGAGAGATCTTGTCACTGTACTTCCTGTTGGAGAAACCCCAATTTCTCAAGATCCAAAATCTCAATATTATGAAAGTAAAGAATCTAAGTTTAAGCCGGGTGAAGTTGTATATAATACTCCTAAAATTTCAGGGAAAGACGAGCATGGAAAAACACGTGAAGGCCGGGTAGAAAAAGTGGAAGGAAACACTGTATATGTCTGGTTTGGTAAGAAAATTATAAATCCAGAGAGTGGGGCTGTTGAAAAAGATCTCCGCTCGATTCCTCAGCGGGGTCTCTTTAAAGAAAAACCAGATGGAGATTTTACGCCATTTATTGAAGACCCCTTTGCATTTGAACAGCAGGTGTATATTCCGCCGTCTTCTGAAGGAGAAGGATATCTTCCGGTTTTCTTTCTGGGCATGGGAGTTCAGGGTGCAAAATATCGTGCAGGAAAGGATGCAAAGACTGGTATTGTTTCTCATATCGATATCTCTCATTTGGTAGACAAAGTTCCTGATGGAGCAAAAATAGTTTCGGCTGAGACGCCAAGGCCAGCTTCAAAGCCGTCAGAATCTCCTAAAGCAGAAGAACCTGCAGAGACTCGAGAAAGTGCGGCTAAACCAAAGCTTATCTATTTAAAAACAGGGGATATTGTAATGCGTAAGGATAAAGAACATAGAGTATTGATAGATCCAGAAATTCAAGGCGGTAAAGTAGTTCGAATTCAATTAGTACGTTTGGAGGGGAGCTCTAGTCAGTTTGCCCTTACATCTGATGAATCAATCAATGCCTTACTCGAAAATTTACCTCCAGCTACACGAGCTGCACTTTTGGAGCGTGAAAAAGATGCTGTTGCACAGGTTGCTGACACGGGTACACAAAAACCTTCCGATGATAGACAAGAGGATGATCGATCTAGAGTAGAAAGACCTGCTCAGATTAACATTCGAAAAAAGGGAGAGGCCTTTCGTGTAGAAGGCCGTGACTTTAAAATTGGCCAGAACGTATTTATCAGTATAGATGGAGTTGAATATGGTGCTGAGATTTATGAATATGCTCCTAGTTCCGAAACAGTCTATTTGAGATATAAAAAGGTTCAACAAGTTCTTGGTCGTGATGTTATCGATGATAAAACTTTATCAATAGGAAAATCTGAACTCCACTTGATCAAAACCGAATCAGCCCAACGTGCACAGGCACATGCTGTTGAAAATAAAGAACAACTGTCCCCAGAAGTAAAATTTGCTGGAGATCCAGTGGAAAATGGGATCTATATCGTAAGCGGTATACCACTTCGAATTCATAGTATAGATAAAGAAGCGCAGCCTCCACTTTTGACATATTTCAACCTGCGCTATGCCCTACTTGTGCCACTTAGACAGAGAGATTGGGACATAATGGTGGGTGGTGAAAAGCTTGAGCGTGCAAAAACACAGGATTTTGTGCTACAAAACAAAGGCGATAAATTTGGAACTCGTGGAAGGCTATATGAAATTGGTCAAGAACTGATTGACACTGATAACCATGACGAACGCGTTGTTATTGTTCGCTATATCATGGGACCAAATACCGAAGATCAAGCTTTGATTGTACAAAAAATTTCCGATAATACCGAATATAAAGTTGCGGATCCAAGTACACTCCAAGAGCTTCCTGTAGCTTCTAAATTTGAACACGAACCAGTCAAAGGGGAAGCCTATATGCTAGGGAATCTCCCAATTTTTGTGGTTGGTTTTGATATCACACCTGGAAGCCCAAAAATTCAAATTGTTAACTTGCGTTTTGAGGAAATGACTGGTTTTACTCCAACAGAGTGGAAACAATATCTCAATAAAAGGAATTTACGTAAAGCACAAGTTGCTGATCTTATTCTCGACGAAGCTGATGAAGAGTTTATTCACCGAGGGCAAGAGTTTAAGATTGGTCAAGAACTCATTGATGAAGGAAATGGTAATGAGAGAGTATCTGTCCATCAGTTCATTATGGGTCCAAAATTGAATGACAGAGAAATCGTTCTTGAAAAAATTTCTGATGGGAGCATGTACCGTATAAAAGAAAGTTTGACACTACGTGAACTCACTGACGAAGATGAAGAAGCTGAATCAGAAGAAGAACCCGCTGCTAATGCCTCAGGACCTGAAAATCCTGAAGCTCGTCGTGATGCACCACCACCTCCACCCGGTGGTTCAGAAGAACGCAGAGAAACCGAAGAAGAACCACAGATGTCAGTCCAAGAAATTTGTGCAGAATTTTTAGACGAAGCACAGCTCCGTGACCTTGTGGGACGATTTACCCATGCTTCACTGATAGAAGATGAACATAGTCTTGCCACTATCCAAACAGAAATACAAAATATTTTTGATGTCAGAACACTCTCTGATGAAGATCGTCTTCGCGTAGAAGATCTCGCAAAAGCAAGAGGTTATGATACCATAGAAGAGTTTGTTGAAGCTTGGAGAGAAAGTGGCTGGAAGGTGCTATACAATGTCCTCGATGGCATGGTTGCTCATGACCTGCTCGGAAAAATCAATGGTAATGCCGAACTGCAAGCACTTTTGGCCGAAGAAGCGGCACATGAAAAACAAGAATACGAAAAGCATGGAAAAGGAATCAAGGGATGGTTTTCCCGTGTTGTTTCTCATGCTACGATTCCCGCTGGTATTGGTTTTGCTACTGCGGGCCTCGTCGCTTGGTTGACTGGTGGAGCTGCTATGCCTGTGGCTGCGGGTATTGGTGCTGGTGCAGGTACACTGACTCAGCGTGTGCTTGATCGTCTCGGATTTTTCAAAAAGAGAGAAAAACGAAATCAAAAGAGAAATGCCATTTTAGCAAAAATTCATGATGATGTTATTGCAAGTCAAGAGAAAGTTGGGGCGAATCGTTTTCGAGCCATATTAGCAGAAACTCTCACTGCCGACAGGAAGCCAAGTCCCGAAGCGCAAGTGCATCGTGAAGCGCTCAGTCACTTGATTGCTGATCTTGATGTACAAATTGCTGTCCTTAGACGAGATTTGGCCATTACTCCAGATGCAGACAAAGAAAGTCAATTGCTCGAACTCCAACGCCAACGTGTCGTATATATTGCGGATCAAACGCTTTTAATCCAAAAACAAAACAATCCTGCCATTGCCTATAATAAAAAAGCTCAGGTTGCTACCAATAAAAGTGCCTATTTCAAAACAGTTTGGTCAATGGCGACTCATGGAGTTGATGGTGGTTGGCTACATGGACAAAAATGGAATCTCTACAGTACAGAGCAAAAAAGAGTTTGGATGGGACACCTTGCTGCCATGCTCCTCAATGGTGCTACGGCTGGAGTTGTTGTTACTGCATTACCTGGCTTAAGTGGATGGGCACGAGCTTTGGTTCGTGGGGCTGCTGCCTTTGTGGTCAAAGGAGGTGAAGCTGCACTTCATGAAAGATCACGTATAGAAGGAAAGATGCGAGATAAAATTCGTGAAGCACAAATTCTTCTCTCCAAAGGAGATAAAGATAGTGTCTATGAAGCCGAAGCTATTTTCCGTGAAGCTTTCAAAACTGCAAATAACAAAGATATTCTTACCGCCGGTCTCAAAACTGGAGGAATTGCCGCTGGTGTTGGTGTAGGTGTTGGTGCTGCAGCCGATGGTCTTCGTGCAGGAGTCGGCGCTATACAGGATGCGTATATTGATCGTTTTGGAACCCCACTCGACCAGAGTGTAAAAGCAACGATGAAAGCAGGCGAAGTACCAGCAGTAGAAAAACATTTTATTCGAAGTGAATCAAAAGGTTTTGGTGTCGGTATTCCAGCAGCGGCTTTTGCTGAAGAAAGTCATTATCTAGAAGCTGACAAAGCACCTGTGGCAGGAGGAGAAGAAACTGCCGCCACCACCAAGCCAGAATTCACAGCAAAATTTGAAAAGGAAATTGAACGTATTGGCAGTAAAGCTCCAGAATCTCTAGAATTGCCAGCAGCCAAATATATTGCCAAAACAGGAGATGGATTTAACAACCTCCTCAACAGTTGGCAAAAAGATCCAAACCTGAAAGAGCAGATAATTGACTCTTTGCGCAATACCAAAAAAGATTGGCTCGCTGCTGCCGAAAATAGAGGACGTGCGCTTGGATTTGGTAAAACCAAGCTTGATGAATTTGTAAACGACCGCTTGATCCATAACTGGCGCTTGAGTGTAGACAAAAATCTTGGCGTTATTATTCCAGGTGATAACAAAGAATGGCAATATACCCGTGACCTTTATCCAGGAGATATTGGAACTCTCAGATTTGATCCTGTCGAAGGCCCAGTTGTTGAAGTTACTCGTGCCAATGGATCTGCGCTCGAGACTCATCGTCCATATACTCTTGGCAAAAATGCAACTGCCGAAGTACTTCCAGAATCAAAACCAACAGCACCAATAGTAGATGCAGGAGCACGTATACCAATTGTGCAGACATCTACTGAACTTCATACAGCCAATCCTGACTTATTCATGTACCCCAATCCTGATGGCAATGGATTTAATGTTGAATTTCCAAATGGTACAGTCCTCGAAAACATGATAATTGAAGGAAAAAATCTCGTACCACGAAGTTCTGTTGAACAAGCAATCGCTCCTGCTGCAGCCGGAATTGGTGGTGGAAAAGACGAAATTGTAAAAGTTGCGCCTCGATCACGCCTGGCTCTTCCAGAAGAAAAACCAGATAATGCGCCACTGAAACGACCTCCTGAAAAAGTTCAGACAGAAGCACAAGTTACTTTTGAAGAAGCAAAGGATATTGGTAAAACATTTGAACAAATAGCTGATACGAGTATTTCGAAAAGCCAAAGAGTGGATCTTTTGCGAAGTGTGGTACCAGAAAAAGGTTCGATTCAATATGGTGCCTTGCAGTTTACTGAGGGACTTGGTGGTACACCATATATTCGTATTGGCACTGAAAATGTGTTTATTACTGAAGATAACATTGATGCTGCCGCAAAATTGGCAGACCTTAGCCGCACTCAAAGTCTCGCAGCCAAAAATGCTACCGAGATTCGAGCATTGAGGGATGAACTTTTGGGAAGAGGGGAACAGGAGGCTCCAGTACCATCAAGACCTGAGAACACAAATCCTATCGTCAATCCAGAATGGAAAGTTCAATGGCCTACTGGATTAACAGACTGGATGGATAGTACGATGAACAGAGAGCAAGGCTCTTTGCCTGATAATTATTCTCCTGATCAGGTAGAAAGGATCATTGAAAAATTAAAACAATTGGATAGTGAAGTAGAGCAAGCTCATAAGAGTTCTGCTATGCTTGCCCAAGCCAAAGTCGTTCAAAATTTGGAAGATTTTAAAAATACCGTTGAATCTGGCAAATTCAAGTAGGACAAGTAAACTTTCAAAATAAAACAACCTCGACTCAGTCGGGGTTGTTTTTTGTGTGAGTGAATGACTCACGCCAAGATTATCACTCTCCTGTCATTGCGAGGAACGCAGTGACGAAGCAATCTGGTGGGGGATTGCTTTGCTTCGCTCGCAATGACAGTCTAAGGTTTACCAGTATCCCTATTTTTCTCAATAATTTTCTCTAAAATAAGCAAATAAGCCTAGAACACCCCTTGACAAAAGTGGAAAAATATGATATAGTATCCTGTTTTAAAAATGGTTCATATCGTCCTGCCGCCGTTCCATTGCTTTGCACCTCTCGCATCTCCATCCAAGACTTGACAAAACCCTCAAAATTTGATATAATAATCAGTTAAAAAATAACATATTGCCCAGTTGAGAAGAGATAACAAATACTTGTTTCTTCTCAGAAGAGCAATGCTCAACTGAAGTCCTTTACAAAACACTTACCCTATATATAACTGGGATCCTAAAAAGGATTGCTGCGCACAAGAGATATAAGAAAACATTTTTGTATCTCTTGTGCGCCGCAATTTCCTTTCCCAGTGTCTGCGGCGCTGACCCACGGCGTGTGTACCACGCCTCACTCTGGAGTAGAAGCCATGAAAGCGATCCTGATCCTGCTGGCGTTCGCCATGCCCACCGTCCTGATGGCCACCCCCAAGCCCCAGCCGGAGAACTGCACCGATGGCGCGGACAACGACGGCAACAGCAAGACCGACTGCTTCGACGACGCCTGCAAGGCCGAGCCGGTCTGCTTGCCCGAGATCTGCGATAACGACGCCGACGATGACAAGGACGGGGACATGGACTGCAGCGACGCCGAGTGCGCCGAGCACAAGAAGTGCCGCATGGACCGTCTGGTGCAGGTCATCGAGAAGCAGAACGCCCTCCTGACGCGGCTCGTCGAGCAGCCCGCGCCCGCCGTCGCCGAGGAGTCGGCCCCCGCCGCCCCCCCGCC
>JACCDN010421123.1_pt1 | contig 57094 bp, 43 predicted proteins | sample 7441691 | NCBI WGS metagenome assembly JACCDN01 (sample SAMN15323439, study PRJNA562643) | freshwater metagenome | isolation source: river surface water | place: USA:Blue River Watershed | collected 2017-08-16 | reverse complement strand
TGTAGTTCAGGATTTGAATGCTGAGTCAGCTGTTACTGAGGTTTTAAATAGTTTGCATGTCAAATAGTCTTGTATCATTTATATCTTTTAGATATTTCAGAGCTAAGAAGAACGAAAAATTTGTTTCTATTATCTCGGGTATATCACTTGCTGGGATCAGTATTGGGGTTATGGCTTTGATTATTGTGATGTCAGTGATGAATGGATTCCATATTGAATTAACTTCTAATATAATTGGCCTTAATGGGGACATTGCAATAACGCCAATGAATAAAATCATTGAAAATCACCAGGAAGTAATTTCAAAAGTTCAAAAAAACAAGTTTGTCACTAAGGTTAGTCCTTTAATTGTTGGTCAGGCTCTAGCTATTGGTGATGGTTCAAATAGTGGTGTTATTATCAGAGGTATCAATATATCAGACTTAAAAAACAAAGGTCCAATACTTGATAATGTTCTTTATGGTAGTTTTGCAGATTATGATGGATTGAACGTAATTGCAATAGGAGCTGAGCTTGCTAGGAATTTGGGAGCTAATGTTGGCTCTAAGGTCAAGCTTGTTTCTCCCAATTTACTTCCAACAGCCTTTGGCACCATGCCCAGAGCGAAAGATTTCACAGTAGTGGCAATTTTTTCTAGCGGATTGTTTGATTATGATGCAGCAACAGTTCTAATGACAGTGCCAGCAGCGCAAGTATTTCTTTCAATGAAGGAAGGAATTAACTTGATAGAGATAAAAATAGATAATTCAGAGTTGGTGGCCAATTACTCGAAAACTTTGCAAAAGGAATTAGGGTACTCTATGCAGGTTAAAAGTTGGATGCAAGATAATCAGCAATTTTTATCTGTCCTACAAGTTGAAAGAACAACGATGTTTGTGATTTTAACTCTGATAATGATCGTTGCGGCTTTTAATATTATCTCTAGCCTTTTCATGTTAGTTAAAGACAAAACAACGGATATTGCAATTTTAAAAACCATAGGTGCTTCAACCAAACAGATTATGATGATTTTTATTCTCAATGGTATGATGGTTGGGGTAGTTGGTACTTTCCTCGGGGTATCGTTTGGGGTATTGTTTGCTAAAAATATTGAAGCAATAAGAAAATTTCTAGAGAACTTATCTGGCATTAAGATCTTTGACCCAGCGATCTATTTTTTATATAGCCTACCTTCAGTAGTAAGAGTTACAGACGTTATAATGATAGCGTCACTGGCGTTGTTTTTATCTTTAATAGCAACGATCTATCCGTCTTATAGAGCGGCCGTGCTTAACCCAGTTGAGGCAATGCGATATGAATGAAGATATTGTACTTAAGCTCACTGGTATTACGAAGGATTTTTACCAAGGTAGATCTCTAATTGAAGTTCTAAAAGATGTGAGTTTAGAACTAAAAAGTGGCCAGATGATAGCAATAGTTGGCTCTTCTGGTAGTGGTAAATCAACTTTGTTGCATATTGCTGGGCTGCTTGATATTCCAACAAAAGGGAGGGTTGAAATTATGGGTAATTCATTTGAAAAGCAGTCACTTGATAATGCAGCTGTTATTAGGCTTAATAATCTTGGTTTTATTTATCAATACCATCATTTGCTAAGGGATTTTACTGCTCAAGAGAATGCCGCAATGCCGTTAATAATACAGGGGATTAATAAATCTGAAGCGCTTGATAGAGCCGAGGTAATTTTGAGCGATCTTGGACTTGGCAAAAGGTTATATAATGTACCAGGGGAGCTGTCTGGCGGAGAGCAGCAGCGTGTTGCTATTGCGAGGGCGTTTATTAACAAACCGAAAATAGTACTAGCAGATGAGCCAACGGGTAATCTTGATCCAAATACTGCTGAGGATGTTTTTAATATGTTTCTTCAATGTGCTCAAAATGAGAATACAGCTATTATAATGGTAACACATAACATGGCTATAGCTAATAGACTAAATAAAGTTTATAAACTTGATTATAGTTTGTTAGAGGTTAAGTAATTTATCAGTTTGTTAAATTTTCGCGTTTGGTTAGGTTGTTGAAAATTTATGCTTTATTTTAAATTTTTCTTGAATAGGAGTTGAACATAGACTACTATCATCATTGATTAAGTAATAAGTATTATTTAAGGTGGGCCTTTTGGCCTGCCTTTTTTGTTAGAAAAATGGAAGAAAAAATTGCCCAGTTAATTGAAGATACAATCCATGGACTTGGGTATGAGCTTGTAAAAATTACCGTTCATGGCACAAGAGAGAAGGTTGTAGAGGTTATGATTGAAAGGCAAGATGAGCAGAAGATACAATTATCTGATTGTCAGTTAGTCAGCAGGAATATTTCTGCTATAATGGACGTAGAGGATATTGTAGACGGAAAATATTTTTTAGAAGTTTCTTCTGCGGGGGTTGAAAGGCCATTGGTAAAGCCTAATGACTATATTAAATTTTCTGGTAGGGATGCTAAGGTGCGTCTTAAATCTCAAGTGCAGGATCGTCTAAATATAAGAGGTAAGATACTAGGGGTAAACGATAATAAAGTGATGTTAAAAGTAGGTGATGAGCAGATAGAGATCGAATTTGAGAACATAAAAAGTGGAAAACTGGTTTTGACTGACGAATTATTTAAACAATTATTAAAAAAGAAAAATTGAAATAAAAGAAAGAGTGATAACTATGGATAACTTTGGTAAAGCTGAAATTTTGCAGATCATAGACGCAGTATCAAGAGAGAGAGGTGTATCTAAAGCAAAATTAATTGAAGCAATGGAGCAAGCGGTTCAAATAGCTGGTAGGAAAAAATATGGTTTAGAGCAGAATATTAGCGCTCAAATTGACCCTAACAGTGGAAAAATAAGTCTTTTTAGAGTTAGGAAAGTAGTAGATGAAGTTGAAAACATATTTCAAGAAATCAATCTCACCGATGCAAGAAATATAAAAGATGATGCAGTGCTGGGAGAAGAGATACTAGAGCTGCTTCCTCCAATAGATCTTGGAAGAGTTGCAGCTCAAACAGCAAAACAAGTTATCGTTCAAAAAGTCGGTGAGATAGAAAGAGAAAGTCAATATCAAGATTACAAAGATAGAAAAGGTGATATTCTTAATGGTGTAGTAAAGAGAGTTGAGTTTGGTGATATTGTTGTTGATGTTGGCCGTGCTGAGGCAGTATTAAAGAAAAATCAGCAAATTCGTGGGGAAAACTTTAAAGTCGGAGACAGAATTAAGGCATATGTAGTTGATGTAAAAAGAGAAGCGAAAGGGCCTCAAGTATTTTTATCGCGTACTGACGATAGTTTCTTAAGAAAATTATTTGAGATGGAAGTACCTGAGATCTACGACAATATTATAGAAATCAAATCTATTGCTCGTGAACCAGGTTCAAAAGCTAAGGTAGCAGTTTTTGCGTCTGATGTATCAATTGATCCTGTCGGCTCATGTGTTGGTGTTAGAGGTGCTAGAGTAAGAGCTATAACCAATGAATTAAATGGTGAAAAGATAGATGTAATAAATTGGGATAAAAATTTAGCACAATTTGTTATTAATGCTATGACTCCAGCATCAATTTCAAAAATAGTTTTTGATGAAGAAAAAGGTAGAGTAGAAGCAATTGTACCAGATGATCAATTGAGTTTAGCAATTGGTAGGCGAGGGCAGAATGTTAGACTAGCTTCCAAAATCACCGGTTGGACAGTTGATGTTATGACAGAAGAGCAGGAGTCGAAACGTAGAGGTGAAGAATTTGCTAGCAATACTGAACTATTTATTAGTAAGCTTGGTGTTGATCAAGTTACAGCTCAATTACTGTCAGCAGAAGGGTATAACTCGTTAGAGCAGATTGCTTATGCTGATTCTTCATCTTTAGAAGGCGTTGAGGGTTTCACGGCAGCGCAGGTGAAGGACTTACAAAGTAAGGCAAATCAATTTATTGAAGAACAAAATGAACAAATCATCGAAGGTCTTGAAAAACTTGGTGTAGAACAGGAATTGCTTGATGTACTTGATTTACCGCCAGAATATATATTGAAGCTTGCTGAATTTGGTGTAAAAACCTTAGAAGACCTAGGTGAGGTTACGATGTCTGAATTTAGGCAAGTTGTGCCAATAAATATTATTACCAATGAAGAGATTAATGCTTTGATAGCGTATGCTAAAAAGCAGACCGATAATAGTGATGAGTAATAACTAGTTTTTGTAAAGGATAAGTACATGACTGATAATCAAGAAGAAAAAGCAGAGAAGAAACTAACACTTGGCCAGGGAAAACTGAGTTTTGGTAACAGATCAGTCTACCCAAAAACTATTTCAAAAAGTCTTGGTTCATCTGGTTCAGTGGTTGTTGAGGTAAAAAGGGGTAAGGTTCCTACAGGTCCTTTAACAGTTGGAAAAGATAGGATGCTTGAAATGTCAAATGATGTTTCGGCCAATAGAAGATTAGAAGCATTGCAAAGGTCAATTAGTGATGAATCTAAAGAAGTCAATCCTATAAGTACCTTGAGTAAATTAGCAGAGATCAATCAGTCAATCGAAGAAGAGCAAGAAGCTGGCAATAGCCATCAAAAAGGGGCAGAGCAACAAGAAGTAGATAAAATTGCTAAGAAAGATTCTAAAGCATCAATAAAAGATGAGAAAAGCGAAGAAGAAGTAGTAGTTCCGGTCAAGCCAAAGCTAGCTGAACCAAAAAAGCTTAAGAAGTCTGATATCTTCAATATGCTTGATGAAGATTCCATGCCTTTTAGAACTCGTTCTCTAGCTTCGATTCAAAGAGCTAAAGCAAAGGAAAGAAGAAAATTAGAGATAAACTATGTAAAACAAGATAAGGTATACAGAGAAGTGATTGTCCCGGAGGTAATCACTGTATCCGAATTGTCAAATAGAATGACGGAAAGAGCATCAGATGTAGTAAGAGAGCTGATGAAGCTTGGAGTAATGGCCACAAGTAACCAATCTATTGATGCAGATACGGCTGAGCTTATTGTAACATCTTTTGGCCATACCGTTAGGCGTGTAAAAGAATCAGATGTTGAAAGTGTTTTAAACGACAAGGAAGACATGCCGGAGGATTTAAAATCTAGAGCACCTATTGTCACTGTAATGGGGCACGTTGATCATGGTAAGACTTCATTATTAGATGCACTCAAATCTACAGATATAGTTGCCAGAGAAGCTGGTGGTATCACGCAGCATATCGGGGCATATAGTGTTACTATGTCAGATGGTAGAATGATTACCTTCATTGATACTCCTGGGCATGAAGCGTTCACTGAAATGCGTTCAAGGGGTGCGCAAGTGACCGATATTGTAGTATTGGTAGTAGCTGCCGATGATGGGATTAAAGCACAAACTATAGAAGCAATAAGTCATGCTAAGGCTGCTGGTGTGCCAATAATAGTGGCAATTAATAAAATTGATAAACCTGAAGCTGATATAGAAAGAGTTAAACAAGAGTTACTCAGTCATGACCTTGTACCAGAAGATTACGGCGGGGATATAGTCACTGTCGGTGTTTCGGCCAAACAAAAGCTAAATCTTGATAAATTAGAGGAAGCAATATTATTAGTAGCCGAGATGCAAGAATTGAAAGCTAATCCTACTGGAGTTGCTTCTGGAATAGTTATTGAATCCAAAGTTGATACAACAAAAGGAGCTATTGCTACGGTGATTGTTCAAAGAGGAACTGTGGCAAAGGGAGATCTAATCGTAGCTGGAACTACTTATGGACGAATCAAACGAATCTGCAATGATCGTGGGCGAACAATACATGATGCTGGTCCATCCCTCGCCATTGAAATATTTGGTTTGGCCGAAGCTCCATCTGCTGGTGATATATTCAATGTTGTTTCAACAGACAAACAGGCCAGAGATATTATTGAATATCGTTTAAGAAAAGAAAAGCAGATGAAGGTTACATCTTCTAAGACAAGTTTGGAAGATTTATTCATGCGAGCATCTGGTGATAATAAAATAAAAGAATTACCTATAATTATTAAAGCTGACGTTCATGGTTCAATAGAAGCAATAGCTGCAAGTTTAGGCAAAATTGAAAGTGATGAAGTTAAACTAAAAATTCTACATACTGCAGTTGGCGGGATTACAGAAACGGATGTCACTTTGTCAAAAGCCTCCAAAGCAATTATTATTGGCTTTAATGTTAGGTCAAATAACGCAGCGGCTGAAGCTGCAAGTGCGGCAAAAGTTGATATAAGATATTACTCTATCATATATAACCTTATTGATGATATTAAAGCGATTATGAGTGGCATGTTATCACCAATTATACGTGAGGTATACATAGGATCTGTAGATATAAGGGAAGTATTCAATATAACTCGAATTGGTAAGGTTGCTGGATGTTACGTAACTAAAGGTATAATCAAAAGAGGAGCAGGTGTTAGATTGCTTAGAGATAACATTGTAATTCATGAAGGCAAGTTGAAAACACTCAAGAGATTCAAAGAGGATGTTAAAGAGGTAAAAGAAGGCTTTGAGTGCGGTATTGCTTTTGAGAATTACGATGATATTAAAGTTGGTGATTCAGTAGAGGTGTTTGAATTTGTTGAAGAGCAGAAAAAGTTATAATTTAAAGGCACGAGAAAAGGGGCAGTCGCAAAGGCAGCTTAAGGTCTCAAGAGCAGCGCATATGGCTATCGCTGACTGTCTAAGGAAGGAAAGTAAACTTGATTGGCGACTTGAAAGTTGTCCATTAAGTATTACAAAAGTTAATATTAGTGCAGACTTAAGTGTTATAAATTGTTTTTTCCTACCGTTTAATACCAATTTAAGTACTGATGAAATATTAGATGCTCTAGATAAGTCAAAATTTGTGATCAGAGCCTATGTAACAAAGCAAATTAATCTTAAATTTTCGCCTGAAATAAGATTTTATTTTGATGTGTCGTATGAAAAAATGGCATTAATTGAGTCACTATCTGATGGTAATTAATTTGAATTAATGTGAACGATAAAGCATATTTTTAAAATCTAGATTAGAGTTACATTTTTTTGCATCTTAAATAATTAGGGAGATCAGTATGACAAACACTTTGGTAACAAAGCTGAAAACACTACTTGCTGATAATTATGCGCTATATCTTAAAACGCAAAATTATCATTGGAACGTTGAAGGAACAAATTTCAAAGAGTTACACTCAATGTTTGAGGAGCAATATACTGACCTTGCTAAAGCAATAGATACAATAGCAGAATTGATTCGAGGTTTAGGAGAGAAGGCTCCTGGTACATTTAATTTCTATATTGAAATGACTTCTATCAAACCAGGTAATGAAAATGCTTCCTCGCAACAAATGATTAAGGAGCTGCTAGAAGATCAAATATTGATTCAAAAAACTTTACAGCAGTGTCTTGAAGTGTCTGAAAAAGCTCGAGATGAGGTGGTTATAGGTTTTATAATTGAACGCCTAACATTTCATCGTAAAACCTCATGGATGCTGAAGAGTAGTTTGTAATTTGATACCTAAGGTTGACTGCCGTTCTCTGTAAAGCCTCAGCTATTTTTTGCATAGGCTGAGCCTATGATCGATAATATTTGACTTTACTCCGATGCAATCTAGGAGTGAATGAAATATATAATCATGAGAGATAGTCTTGTGCTCTTTATCGTGGGTATTTTTAAAATAGTCTAGATGACTGTTTTTGAATTTATCTGAAAACCACATAAACACTGCTACATGAGAGTTTTCTGGATTAGTGGCATTGGTATAAGCATTGCCTAAGAAATTATCAAAAGAAAAAGCATGATCTGATGCGTAGATAATTATGCTATTTTTATCTTTTAGCTTAGTGATGATCTGATTTAGTATATAATCAGAGTATAGTACCGTGTTTTTATACGTATTTATCAATTCATCCTTCGAACATAGAGATGGTGCACTTGCGTTACAAATAGGTTTATACTGCTGAAACTTACTATTTGTAGGGTATCTATTTTTAAAATTCCAGTGACTACCCAATAAATGGATTACCATAAAGTGATTTTGATCAACTTCGTTGATTCTTTTCTCAACAAATGGTATTAAAAGTTCGTCCAGATTCTTATCTGTTTTGTTTGCGTACTTATTTAAATCACTTTGAATGAGATGATAATCAGCTTCTAATGCAATTGAGGCAAATGTATTTTCAGCCATGCCAAACAGACCTTGATTACCAATCCAGGAAGTTGCAAACCCTAGTTTTTTGTATATAGATATAATGCTTTGTTCGCCAGTTGCTTGGTCAAAGTTAGGTGGAATTGCTCTGGTTAACATGTAAGGTATTGATATTTTTGTAGAAATACCAGAGCTAAATGCATTATAGAATTTAATAATATTACGGGATGTTTTAGTAAAAGGCATTATATCATATATTGGCTTAAGCACTCCCTGATCAGGGATTGATCCTCTCATTGATTCACCGATAATTAATACCACTGATATTGGTTCAGTAGTATTTTGATATTCAAAATGGAATAAATTACTAAGATCAGTTTTTTCATGATGCAGTTTCAGTTGCGATTTGTATAGTGTTACAAATTCATATGTGCTGTAGCAAATATTGAACGGTAAGTATCCAGATAATATGGAGTTGAGTTTTTTATCTTTGAAATCACTACCAGATAGTATTGTGATTGTGCATGCTAGAGACAATACTATTTTTTGAACGTGGCTTGTTTGCTTTGTTGGTAATTTGTATAAAATCAATATTACTATTAGTGCTGACAAACAAACTGATAATATAAGATAAAAATCTATAAATTCTGATGTCAGGTTATTTTCAACAGAGAGGATATCTATGAGTACTCCAGTGTCAAAAGTTTTTTTGAAACTGAAAATAAAGTAATCAGAAATACCTCCTATAATAAACAATATCACTAGGATTATATTGCTAATATATGGAGTGGATAGGATTAATAAGAATATTATAGTTGTTGATGACAGTATCACTAGATTTTCGATTATCATTTTAAAAGTGCCGATATCAACAATTGAGGCCTTAAAGAATGCTATCGGTAGATTAAATAGAATCAGATATACTACAGCAAGGAGTATAGCTTTATACGCAATATTCATTTAGTATATACTTAATATTTTATTAAAAATTTTTTATCTTTGAAAAAATATATAATCCAGATAAAATGCACTGTAATTTTGCTGGGGCCCAGTATACCAGCAATAAGTTTAGATGAATACAAAAATAGTGTTAAGATAATTCAAGGAGCTTACAAATGTTTATAGATAAAATCTCAGCCAAAGCAAAAGATGGAGAGTTTAATGTCATTATTGAAATACCGATGAATGATAACCCAGTAAAGTATGAATTTGATAAAGATGTTGGCGCGATAGTTGTAGATAGATTTATGCAAGTTTCGATGTCATATCCATGTAATTATGGCTTCATTCCGCATACTTTATCAGAAGATGGGGATCCAGCTGATGTCCTGGTTTTATCTCAATATCCAATTATTCCTGGGGCGGTTATAAAGGTGCGACCTGTGGCCGTTCTTATGATGGAAGATGAATCAGGCAAAGATGAAAAAATCTTAGCTGTACCAGTATCAAAGCTTGATATATCATATGATAAAGTTAAGGATATTGATGATGTTCCAGAAATTATCCGCCAAAGAATAACTCATTTTTTTGAAAGATATAAAGAGCTTGAAAAAGGAAAATGGGTGAAAGTAATGGGATGGGAAAATGCCGCTAGCGCATTAGAAATCATAGATGACGCGATAAATAGAGCCGCCAAAAAATAAGTTTAATTTATGCTTTTAAGATCTGGGATCATCGTTGCTGCTATTACCCTTTTATCAAGGTTGTTTGGTTTTGCTAGAGAGTTTTTTATAGCACTCACTTTTGGCACAAGTCAAATAGCAGATTGTGTGAATGTTGCGCTAAAATTTCCAAATCTTTTTAGAAGAATCTTTGGTGAAGGAGCAATGTCAGCTGCATTTGTTCCAATGTTCACACATAGATTAGCCGTTAATAATGATGAAGCAAGGCAATTTAGTGGCAAAATATTCTCATTGTTATTGCTATCATTGATAGTAATAACAGTTATTTCTGAGCTTATCATGCCATATTTATTGCTCATTTTGGCACCGGGTTTTTATTTACAGGAAGAAAAATTTAGTTTGGCAGTTGTGCTGTGTCGAATCACTACCCCATATTTGATTTTTGTTTCTGTGGTAGCTTTATTTGGCGGGATATTAAATACGGTTAAAAGATTCGCCGCATTTGCGTTTTCACCAGTGATAATGAATATCTCAGTCATAGCGTTTACGTACTTATTAGAGGAAGAATATACTGCTCATTATAGCGTAGCTTACTCGTTGCTCATTGCTGGTGTTCTACAAGCTCTATTTATGTATTATTACTTGCGAAAAGCTAATCTAGCGGTTCCTTTGATACTCTCTCTTAGAGATAAAGAAGTAACGACAATGGTTAAAAATATGGGGCCAGTGGCTTTAAGTTCAAGTGCGCAGCAATTTAACCTATTTATTTCGCAATCAATAGCAAGTTTCTTGCCGGGTGCGGTATCTATATTATCTTATGCAGATAGGTTATATCAACTTCCGCTTGCTCTAATTGGCATTACTTTTGGTACTATTTTGCTCCCTGAATTATCATTAGTATATAAGCAGCAAGATATAAAAAGGGCTAATTTTATTCTTAATCAATCTATTAAAAGTGGATTTTTAATATCTATTCCAGCTTTTGTAGGCCTTTTTGCTTTGTCAGAACCAATAATTCACCTTATATACGAACACGGGCAATTTACTAGTAGCGATACTATTAAAACGGCGCAAGCTTTGGCTGCATTTTCTCTTGGCTTACCAGCGTTCATTTTAGCAAAAATAATAACGCCTGTATTTTACGCCAATTTTGATACAAAAACGCCATTAAAAATTACTGTTTATTCACTTGTAATCAATACCATATTAAATATCATCCTAATGATATATTTAGAGCATGTGGGAATCGCATTGGGAGCATCTATTGCTGGTTGGATTAATGCTTATTTACTTGTCAAATACGCAAGGAAATTTGGTGATTTTAAGATGACAAATGATAGCTGGGTTGTGATCCTAAAAATCATGATTGGATCCTTTGTAATGCTGCTATGTATAGAATATATGAAGCATATATTTGGGAGTTACTATTTTACAGGGCATTTATTGGCTAAGTGGTGCTACTTACTGGGGACAATCGTAGGATCTATAATATTATTTTTAATGGTATCATATTTATTAAAGATTCACTTGGCTTTTAAAACTGGTTTGAATAAGTTTTAATCGATTTTTGTCTTATCACTTTAAACACAGTATGTTTTTTAAGAAAGAATATACTCATCGTAAACTTCCTAATGTCATCCAAAACTTGATTTGGGATCAACCTTCTTAAAGCTGCAGTAACCTAAACGTCATTTAGACCTCAGATCAAACTCGAGGTGAGTAATGTGAGGTTTTTGGACGACTTTCTATTCTTTCTTAAAACCTGGATGATAACGTCAGTACTCAGTTTTACTTGGACTAACCAAGAATCTCATGATAAATGTAACTAAGTTATTTGAAAATAGTGTTAAATTGTGAACCTTTGGTAAAGATTTGTTATCAAGAATAGTTGAAAATGAAATATTATTGTAGTATAATGCATAATGAAAAAGAATGCGATTAGTAAGGAACATGACATTGGCCGAAATAGAAAAAAAGAAAATTGATACAAATAAGTACGCTAAAGAAGGTGTTGGTTCATCTGATGGTGGTATATTTCAGGACATAAATTATATTTGTGGTTCAACTTCGCTTATTGTTGATTCTCTGCAAAAGGGTCTTGATGTAGCGCAATTATCAAGTGGTGATATTATCGTTACTGAAGTAAAAACTATCAATACTCACTACGCTTGGGACCAAAGTAAAAAAAGAATGGTTAGAGTTAGTCAGTCTTCATAAAATTAAAAATCACTCATCTCTTTCTATCGTAAGTTGTTAAAAGGCATCGATAGAAGACTATTATTTATATTTATTCAATTTTAAGGCGTAAGTTGTTTACGGTTTAGTGTAGAATTTGTTGTCAAAGTTAAGTAATAACAAACTACTGCTATTTAGGAGTAATTTATGAGTAAATTAGAAGGAGCACCAGAACAAAGACAAGAAGTATCTGGGGTGAAGTCCGTAGATCTTGGGGTTGGTATTGAAAAAAGAGTTCTTACCCAAGGAGAATTGAATGAGTTTATAGAATTTGTACAGCAGGAAAAAGCAAAGGATCCTGAGGTTTCGATATCTTTGGCTGATTATGTTACTGAGAAATATTACCAGGGGCGCAGTGATGTCGTAGTTGTTCCAGACATAAGCGGCTTAAAACTTGGAGAAGCTATTGACTATCCTGAAGAAGTAAGAGGACAGAAAGGAGAAGATTTTGTAGAGTCTCTTAAAGAAAATCACCTTGATTTAACTGGCATTGATTTTACCGGAGCTGTGCTTAAAGGAACAAAATTTACTGGATGCGATATTAGTGGTGGCGTTTTTTGTGATACAGATTTAACAGGGGTAGAATTTAACGATTGCTACCTACAAGGAGCTGATTTAAGAGGTGCTGACTTAAGCAAAGTCACATTTAATGAAGAGGCACCGGATTTGGATGAAATCCTGGTAGATATGAGGCCTATGGATACAGCGCCGCTTGCTGAATTTCAGAACTTACAAAGATATGGCAAAATGAAGCTCAGCACGCTTGAGCCTCTTTTGTATCAGTATCAGGATTTGAACGAAGAAAGATTAGAGCAAGCAAGAGAAAAATTTGAACAAGATAAACAAAGAAAACTTGATGTACAACAAGGAAGACTCGATGAAAGGCAGGAAAAGCTCAGGTTAAAGAAAGAAGATGTGGATAAAGCTTGGGGACAAGTTTCATATTACCAACGTACCGTTGGTGGGTCAGATTATGACAAATATAAAAAATTATACGATGAGCAACAAAAGTTAATAGAAGAACTAAATCCTCAGATCGAGGGTATAAAAGAAAAAATGGAGCAAATTCGGGAAGCTGAATTAGATGAGAGTCAGGTAAAATACGTCATGGCCCCGTCTGTTACAGGGTTGCCTGGTATTATGTCCGATGATTATCAAATGAGCTATGATCCTGCTTATAAAAGAGGGTCAAGCAAAGAAGAACGTGGTCAAGAAAGACATTATATTAGGTTAACACGCAAAGATACCGAGGAGTATCTTGCCTTAGTTGAAGATAACCCAGATTTGTCGATTAACGAATTTGCTGCCAAAAAGTTAAAAGAACGTGGTGAAACCCTAAAAAAAGGGGAGATCCCAATTGCTGATGTTTCTACCCAGATTGTAAAGTTTGAAGTTACAAGAGAAGATGCACAAGAATTTCAAAGATTACGCAGAGATAATGAAGATCTAACCGTTAATGAGTTTATAGCGGAGAAAATGCGTGCCCAGGGTATTCCTGAAATTGAGGGCGCGGCAATAATAGGGAACTTGAATCCAAATATATTGAATCCAAATAATGAATTTGATGTGCTTAGTGAAAAAGAATGGCCACAAACACTCAGCTTTCACATGCAGACTGATTTATCAGGACTTGATCTTAGTAGGTGTAACTTACAAGGAGCATGTTTTTCTGGCGCAAATTTGTCTGGTGCTAAATTTGATGGAGCAAATCTTTCAAATGCAACTTTTGAGGGAGCTAATCTGCAAGAAGCAGAATTTATTGGGGCAAAGGCGAGGGATGCAAATTTTCATGCTGCTGATCTAACAGATGCTGTCATTAGAGAATCTGATTTTACTAGAGCATATTTGCCATTTTCTTTTGGAGAAAGCGCACAAGTTGAAAAGTCAAATTTTAGATTTGCCGATATCAGAAACGGCGAGTGGCAAGGCATAAGAATAGATGGATCAGACCTTAGTTATGCAAATATGGAAGGTGTGGTTCTTGCAAATGCTGATATTCGAAGAACCAAGATGGTATGTGCTAATCTTGAGAGAGCAATATTAAACGGATGTGAATTAGTTGAGTCCGATTTGAGTGGCGCCTTCTTAAAAGAAGCAGAAATGAGAAAAGCAAAGATTAAAGACACTTCTTTGCAGAATGCTAGGGCTGGAAAAATTGACCTATCTGAGTCAGAAATTGATGAACTTTCTAAATTGGATGGTATCCAGCTTCAGGAAGCTATAATGCGCAAAGTTAAGGCTGATAATGTGAGTTTTGTTAAGGCTAATATGGAAGCAGCTGACCTTGAATATGCGCAAATGAGAGGTGCTATCGTAGAAGGAGCGAACTTACGCTTTGGTGAGCTTCATGGCGCAGTTATGGATGGAGTAAAGGGTTCAAAAGTAGACCTAACTGGAGCTGACTTAACCGATGTGCAAGCTAGAGGAGCGAATTTTAGAGAAGCCCAGCTTGAAAATATCAAAGGAATGAGGGGGAATTTTGAAGAAGCGATACTAGAAAATGCTAATGTAAGAGCAGCACGTCTTGAAAAAGCTATTATGCGCAAAGTTAATGCTAAAAAAGCAGACTTACGTGACGCTGATATGCAAGGAGTTGACTTCTCTGGGGCTGATGTTGAAGAAGCGGTTGTTAATGACAACTCTGATATGCATAAGGCTAAAATTGAGGGAGTCAAAGGTGAGTTGGTTAAGGAAAATACAGATGGTTCTAAAGAGAAAATCTCAGTTGAGAAGCAAAAAGAGAATAGCGCCAAAATTCATGATGCAAAAAGTAAAGGTACACTAAGTCGTATTGGTGGCAAAATTCTTGGAGTAATGGGAGCTGGTCTTAAGAAAGCCGGAGAATTTATAAAACAACCCTTAAGTACCAAGTGGGGGAGAATAATAGGCGGTGTGGTTGGGGCGTTAGCTGTAGCAGCTATTGTGGCTTCTGTTGTTTTTACGGCCGGACTTAGTCTACCAGTGATTGCTGCAGCAGTAGGTGGTGCTCTTCTTGTAGGAGGCGCAGCAGGGGCAGTAGGTGGGCATTTTGTTGCAAAGCATTCTGGTCTTTCAACATTAGCGATGGGTGGTGTAGGAGCCGTTATGTTACCCGTTGCTCCTGGGCTAGGAGCGGCAGCTGGGCTTGCTGGTGGAGCAGTAGTAAATGGGGTAGCCAAAAAGGTAATTGGCCAATCTATTGATGAAGCTGTAGGTAATGGTGTTATTGCAGTTGGGGATTTAGCTAAGAGAGGAGAAGGACATTTTGGTGTATCGGAAGAGCAAGTGAGGTTAGAACAGGCGCAAAAGAGGTGTCAGGAAAACTATCAAGCTCCAGAAAGAGACAAGGGTAAAAAAGCGGAAGTTGGCGGTCTCTCGTTTGAAGAAGTGCAAAGGCAACAAATGAAACAACATGGACTTGGTCCAGAGCCTGAGAGAGATAGGCCTCCGGTAAAAAAGACAGCTTTGCAGACTGAAGTGGGGCAAATAGTAGAAAGAATGGACAAAGCTAAACCAAGAAGGCATTCTATTTCTGAAGGGGTAAGTCAAAATCCTAAAAAACCTACAAGGCGTGGATCATTGGAGATATAATAACATTTTTATGACTGCAAATGCTAATAAAGAGCAGATAAAAACTCGCGCAAGAAGGCTTAAGATTACTACCCTTGTGGGTGAGGAAATTCACAGCAAGAAAGACGTAGTACCAGAAGTTCGCTTAATTCGTAAGAAGGTTAAAGAGCAGGACATAGAGGATTATTCTAGAGCACTTAAAGGGAGAAAAAATAATAACTTTAGTCTTAATGATTTTTTGAGTAAGAAAAAAGAATCACAAAAAAGTAAAAATAAGTCACTTGTTATTGCTGATTTATCAGGAATGACTATTGGTAATTCAAATTCCAATCAACTCTTTGACTTAAAATGGGCTAATTTTACTAATTCAATTTTTCATAATACCAGTTTTATTGGTTGCGATCTAAAGAATGCTAGATTTGCGAATACAGATTTGGGTAATGCTTTTTTTAAAGAGTCAGATATTAATTTCGTTGATTTTCGTCACAGTGATCTTAGTAAATGTAATTTTGATAAAAGTTATAAAAATAGTCCATGGAATAGGTTGCAAGGGATTAAGTTAAGCTCAACATCGTCGTGTATTCGAATATATGCAGATATTAAGAATGAAATTGCCAAGAAGAATGAACAGCAGCGCTTAATTGATAACAAGAGAATGCATTATGATGAGATAAAAGGCAGAACAAGTGTTGCGGTGCTTGTTAAGTCATATGTGGGTCTTCTAGATAAAGAGCACGAATATGCCAGAGCAAAGGAGCAGTATAAAAAGATGCTTGAAGGTCAATTTAATAACGATCTGATAGTTGATGATAGTTTTGAAAATATCATTAACCAGGATGAATTTATTTTTGATCCAGTTTTTCTTAAAATAGAGAATTATGATGATTCCAAAGTGAGGAAGAAATATTTTGCTCTTACAAAAGAGAACTTACTGGAGTATTTATCATTACTTAAAAAAACAAAGAATCTGCCTTTAAATAATTTTGCAAAAGAATTGTATAAAGCTTCTTTAGTAAAAGAGGGTAAGTTTGATCCAAGTTTAAATATTATTGCTGATCTATCAAGTAAAGTTAATATGTTTGGTAATAATGAATGGAATAGAATGGATTTAAGCGAGGTAGATTTTACTGGTGCTGACATTTCTGAGGTGAATTTCTCGGGAACTAATCTTACAAATTGTAAATTTAAAGGAGCTAATTTATCTAATTCGAATTTTGAATGTGCATTACTTAACGGTTCTATTTTGAAAAATATTAAAGCAGATAACGCAAATTTTCAAAATGTAGATTTTGGCAATTGCATTATCGATAAGTCAATTTTTATGAGATGCAATTTTTCTTGGAGCAAATTCACTTCTGTATCCATTATGGATGTAATTATTAGCAGAGCACGCGCAAAAAGAGTCTATTTTAGAGGTGCTAAGTGCGATAGGTTCACTATTAATAACAGCGATTTTTCTGAAGTTGATTTTAATGGTGTTGGATTTTTTAAATTACAGGCATTTGAATCAATTTTTAATCACAGTGTATTTAACAATACAAAGTTTGATTTTTGTGATATCAAGTCATCTATCTTAAATTCAATTACAGCTGTACATACATTGTGGGATAATTCTGTAGTTTCTAAAAGTGAGATTAGAAGATCTAATTTAACTGGTAGTAAGTTTACAGAATGTAATAAGTTTGATGGCGTAGATTTTTCTTATAGTATTCTCGATGGGATAAAGGCTCCTAGAGGGCATTTTGCTGGTGCAATCTTTGATCATGTAAAGGCTGGTTATGCCAAATTTGTTGATAGCAATTTTGAAAATGCGTCTTTAAAATTTTCTGATCTTAATAGTTGTTTGTTTAGTCAATCCAATTGCCAAAAGGCGAATTTTACTGGCGCGAAGTTGTTTAATGTTGGGCTCGCCGGTGCTAATTTAAAGGGTACGACTTTTGTAGGCGCACTACTTGATGATGTGGATATGACAAAAGCTGATCTTCATGATGCCAATTGGCAAGATTTGCATCTTAGAAATGCAGTTTTAGACAAGGTAAAAAATCATAGGATAAAGATCAATAATAATACTGAATTTAGTGATTGTAGTTATGGTGAATTAGATGGTCAATTTTATCATTATGATGAAGATAATTTTATGGACATAATGTTTATTGAGCAGCTTGAGAATAATTTTAAAAAAATACAGCAAGCAGAAAAAATAAGGAAATTGGGGATATTATCTTATTTTTTTAAAATATTTTTTGCATCGTATAGAATACCTCAAAGAGAATTAAGGAAATTGTATCATTATAGAGTACAAACTAAATATGCTTTAAAAAAATACCTAAAGTCAGTTTTAGCTAATGAAAAAAATTCATCGGATATTAGGCTATTAAACTTACACAATATTTTTATAGAACATAAAAAGTGATGGCAATTATTGAAGATAGTAAATTAACTTGAATTAGGTATAATGTTCAAAATCATCTTAAGTTTGTTTTAGATCTGATTCACAAATAAATAATGGATCGTCAATTAAAGATAAAATAACTGAATCTAGATCATTCAGTTTTAGACGGTAAATCTCTCTTGCTAATAAAGCTCAAATGGGTTATGCTCTTCCGTGTTGGTTAGTACGTAGTATTATATCATATTCTTGGCGCGGGGTGGAGCAGTCTGGTAGCTCGTCAGGCTCATAACCTGAAGGTCGTTGGTTCGAATCCAGCCCCCGCAACCATTTCACTATTTTTTACTGTTTATTGATACGTTATGCGCATCCTTAGCATATTCGACTAGCTTTTTTTCATCTTCTAGTACAGTACAAGGTATTTTCCAGTAGGGCATTGCAGCTTTTTTACCATTTTTCGTAGTATAGGAGAATGGTTCTGAGTTATATTTTTTGTACATATCAATGTTAGTTTTATCTACTTTAAAATATAATTCATCATCAACAATTATTGCAAATATCACCCCATTAAGATAAATTCCATATCCACCAAACATTGCTCTATAAGTAACTTTTTCTAATGGAGATAAAAGGTCTAGGGTATAATGTAAGTAGTTTTCTGACATATTATGTATATTACTTTGTAGTTTGGTATGGGTAGTATGGAATATGATAATGCCATAAAAACATTGGTAAAGCACTATTAATCAATTGCAAAATGAGGTACAATCGCTAGCCTGGGTCAAAAGAAATATGATTTTGGGGTATTATATGAATAAAGATATCTCGTATATACACGCTATATGCAAGTCAGCACAACCTCTTAGTGTATTTAAGTTGTACATGCACTTTATTTTTTCTACAAAGAAGAAATCAGTTATCCTTCTGATATTTATGTCTTTATTTTTTGGGGTAGTGCCATCAATCGATAGCATTTTTCTTGAGAATATTACTGACTCTATTGAGCAATATTCAGATAAAGATTTAGCATCAATTAATTTATCAAACTTGGTGTTCAAGTGGGTGATTATTTATGTTATATGGTGGGAAAGCCTTAATATGTTGTGGCGTGCTTATGACTATTTTTACTTAAAAGCTATGCCGCTAATTAAAGCCAGTGTAAGTGATGAGTTTTATGATTATACCCAATATCATTGTCATGAGTTTTTTCAACAAAATTTAGCTGGTGATATTACAAACAGAATATCTGAGGCATCAAGATCAATTGAAATGGTTTTTGCTTATACTAATGAAACTATAATACGAAAATTATCGGTTCTTGTTTTTGCTTTTTTTACCTTGTATCACGTTCATTCTACAATTGCTTCTATTTTCTTATGCTGGTTCATAGTATTTATTGGCACTAGTTTGTACTTTTCTAAAACCATTAATAAATACTCAAAAGAGTTTAGCCGTGACAAAGCATTGGTAGCTGGAAAAATAGTTGACGCTATTAGTAATATTTCAGTTATCCGTATGTTTTCTTCTCACAGATATGAAAGAAGGTATTTAAGTAAGTATATAGATGGAGTAGTAAGAAGCGACCAACATTTACAGTGGTTTATGTTGAAATTAAGGTACGCTCTTGGCGTATCATGCACTATAATGATAGGGTTGATAATATATTATATAATAACCTTAAGAGCAAATCTTGAAATATCAATTGGTCAGTGTGTACTTGTAATTACCTTATGTATTTCTGTAATAGAGGACATTTGGGATTTAACGCAAGAATTTGGAGATTTATTTGAACAAATAGGAGCCTTTAATCAATCAGTTTCACTACTCGCAAATCATGCCATACAGGATATACCAAATGCAAAAAACTTAGAGATTAAAACGCCAAGTATTGAATTTAAGAATGTAACTTTTAAATATAAAAACAATGAAAATAAGTTTGAAAATCAGTCAGTATTGTTAAAACCATATGAAAGAGTAGGACTTGTTGGTTTTTCTGGTTCTGGTAAAACTACCTTTGCCAATTTGATATCTCGTTTGTACGAGATTGACAAAGGAACAATCCTAATTGATGGTCAAGATATAAAAACAGTTTCTCTTGATAGTTTGCGTAAACATATATCGGTTATTCCACAAGAGCCTATCCTATTCCATCGTACAATAAGAGAAAATATTTTGTATGGAAATCCTCAAGCCAGCCAGCAGGATATTATTGAGGCGGCAAAATCGGCTTATATTCACGATTTTATCATGGGCTTGCCAGATCAGTATAATACAGTGTGTGGGGAAAGAGGGAATAATTTTTCTGGTGGTCAAAGACAAAGAATAAGCATCGCAAGAGCGTTTTTAAAGCGGGCACCAATTTTGATTCTAGATGAAGCCACAAATGCGCTTGATGCCCATACTGAGCAGTTAATTCAGAAATCATTGCAGAAATTAATGTTAGATAAAACTGTTTTGGTGATTGCTCACAGGTTGTCTACTGTGCTTCATATGGATAGGATACTAGTATTCTCAAGTGGTCATATAGTAGAAGATGGGCCTCATACTAGCTTACAAAAAGATGGTTCAGTCTACAAAATATTGTGGGACAGTTACTGAATTTGACTCTATCTTCTTTTCTAATTCCGGCGATCAAGAGCAATTATTGGCTAAGATTAACTGTGATTATAAAATGAGTTGACGGGTACGTAAGTGCGAAATAATATGCCATCGTTTAGGAGTATGAAATGTTTGTTGTAAAATTAATTCTAATAATACTTTTGAGTATTAGTTACTTTGTATATGGTGCACCTAAAGTGGTTCTTAATGAGGTAAAAATGGACAAATATCCGCCTGCATTTGCTCATGGCAGTATTCAAGAAGTCTTGCCAGACATTTTCTTCGTAACTGGTGCTAGCATATTTGAGCATGAAGGAAAGGTCATACAAAAAAGCAATAATATGGTGATTGTTCGAGATGATGAGGAGCTGACACTTATTAATACGTTACGTTTGAATAAAGATGGTCTTAAAGCTTTAGATAAGTTAGGTAAGGTAGTGAATATTATCAGACTTGGAGCATTTCATGATAGAAACGATGTTTTCTATCTTGATCGATATAAAGCTAAGCTTTGGGCTGTAAGAGGCATGATCAATAAAAACAATCGTCAAGCTGATTTTCTCATTGGAGATACAGAAAAAGCTCCATCTCCGGATATTACATTTTTCAGGTTTGAAACAACTTCTCAGCCTGAAGCTATTGTTTATATTGCTCGTCATGGTGGCGTTATGATTACATGTGATAGCATCAAAAACTGGACTAAGATAGATGAGTATTTCAGTGAAAATACAGGTGAAGAATTTTTAAAACAAGGTTTAATCAAGCCAGTTAGTGTTGACAAAGTATGGTTAGGAGCAATGACTCCTAAAAAATCTGATTTCATGCGCCTTAAGAAACTTAAGGTTCGACATTTCTTTAGTGCTCATGGACAACCTATTATTGATACTGCCAATCAACAACTGATGCCTGTATTAGAAAAGCTTTCAAAATAGTTATTTACCACCTTCTATTGTCCTACAATTATGTAGTGAAATCTACAGCTATATATGCGTGCTTGTGCTCTATTTTCGCTTACTTCAAGAAAATAATGCAACCCTAAGATATTATAGGTTTGATTTGTTAATGGTAATTCAATTAAACTCATAAATTGAATTGGATTATTTTATTATGGAGAGTAGCTTATGACAGGACAGCTAGCAACGGATCCTTTGTTCGTAGGGTTAACAAGACCATCGATGATATTTGGGGTGAGTATACAATATGCAATGTTAAACATGATGATTTCTGTGACTATGTTTATCCAAAAATCTAGTGTTTATATTATATTTATTGCGGCTGTGGTTCACTTAATTGGGTATTTATTATGTTTTAAGGAACCTAGATTTATGGAGTTATATTTGAATTATGCTGGTAAATGTAATCAATGCCCTAATAAGTCTTACTATGGCGCAAATTCATATAGTGTTTGAGATATAATCAATGTTTCGATTATCTAAAATAGCTGCATCTAAAGAGCAGTATGCAAAGAAAGAAAAACCTGTTTCGCATTTTATACCTTATAAATGCCATTGGGATAAAAATACTATTTTAACAAAGGATAATGGCCTGTTGCAGGTGGTAAAAGTTGGTGGCTTTTCCTTTGAAACAGCTGATGATAGTGATTTAGATATCAGAAAAAATATCAGAAACTCATTGCTTAAAAATATGGCATCAGGCAATGTGACTTTATATTTCCACACTGTGCGTAGGCGCAAAGCTGTTATGCAGAGAAATAGTGAATATTCTATTGATCCCACGGTCAGAACTTCCAAGGATTTTTCTAGTTATCTTGAGAGTGAGTGGCAAGCAAAAAATTCATCCTCAGACTCTTATTTTAATGAATTATACGTATCAATTTTATATGAACCTGATAAAGAAGGCGCTGCAATAGTCGAATACATGTTCACTAAGCTTCGCCAAAAGTCAAATAAGGCTGCATGGGAAAACGATATGCGTGAAATGCATGAGAGTATGCAGGAAATGACGACGCGTGTGCTTAATACCTTAAGAGATTATGATACTTCTTTACTTGGTGTGCGTGAAACAAGAGAGGGGGCGTTTTGCGAGATTTCAGAGTTTTTGGGTACTATCATCAATTGTGGTGATTCTAGCCCAATGATGGTGCCAAGAAATTTCTTAGATGAGTATTTACCTACAAATAGGCTCTTCTTTGGTTCTCGCTCGATTGAGTCAAGAGGAGCAAGAGGGAAGAAATTTGCTGGTGTTGTCAGTGTGCTGGAATATGGTCCAAGCACTTCAGCTGGCGTATTTGATGGCTTCTTACAAATGCCGTTTGAGTTTATTATGACTCAGAGTTTTAGATTCTCTAATAGAACAATTGCTATAAATAAAATGCAATTGCAACAAAATCGTATGATTCAAGCACAAGATAAAGCGGTTTCACAAATTGCTGAGATTTCTCAAGCGCTTGATATGGCTATGAGTGGTGATATAGGATTTGGCGAGCATCATCTTTCTATTTTGTGTATTGATAGAGACCTAAAGGCCTTGGAGAATACCTTGTCTATGGCAGCAGTTGAACTTTCAAACTGTGGAATGCAGCCAGTAAGGGAAAGGGTTAACATGGAACCTAGTTATTGGGGGCAACTTCCCGGAAATCTTAAATATATCATTAGACGCTCTACAATTAATACTTTGAATCTAGCAGGGTTTGCTTCTATGCATAATTACCCTCCAGGTAAGATGTATGGGAACCATTGGGGAGAATATGTTACGGTTCTAGACACAACATCAGGTACCCCATTCTATTTCAATTTTCATGTGCGTGATGTGGGGCATAGTTTGATTATTGGCCCAACAGGAGCTGGTAAAACAGTATTAATGAATTTCTTGTGCGCTCAAGCGCAGAAGTTCAGACCCAGAATGTTCTTTTTTGATAAAGATCGAGGTGCTGAAATATTTATAAGAGCTCTAGATGGCGTGTATACGGTTATTGATCCTGGTCAAAATTGTGGGTTTAATCCACTGCAACTACCAGATACTGGAGAGAATAGAACGTTTTTATTAGATTGGCTAAGTGCATTAGTGACTTCTCATGGAGAAAGCTTGACTGCTGAGGATATTAAAATTCTAAACCAGGCAATTGATGGAAATTTTAGGTTAGATAGAAGAGATCGTAAGTTAGATAATATTGCTCCATTTCTTGGAATGGAAATCGCTGGATCATTAGCAAGCAGATTAGCTATGTGGCATGGTAAAGGCTCTCATGCAAAAGTATTTGATAACGACGAAGATACTATTGATTTAGGTGTATCTCGAGTATTTGGTTTCGAGATGGCAGAACTTTTGAAAGATCCGTTATCTCTTCCTCCAGTGCTTTTATATATCTTTCATAGAATTAATATTTCTCTTGATGGGTCAAGAACGATGATAGTGCTTGATGAGGCTTGGGCTTTGATTGATAATCCTGTGTTTGCTCCTAAAATAAAAGACTGGCTCAAGGTTTTAAGAAAATTGAATACTTTTGTAATTTTTGCTACTCAAAGTGTGGAAGATGCTACTAAGAGTCGGATAAGTGATACGTTAATACAGCAAACAGCAACTCAGATTTTTCTACCAAATTTAAAAGCTACAGATATTTATAGAACAGCATTTATGTTGTCACAAAGAGAATATGTGCTTATCAAAACTACTGATCCAGCATCTAGGTACTTTTTAATAAAACAAGGAGTAAACGCAGTGATAGCTAAAGTAAATTTAAGCGGAATGACTAATATTATAAATGTGCTCTCTGGCAGAGCAGATACAGTATTATTGCTTGATAGTATTATTCAAAAGCATGGTAGTGATCCTAAAAAATGGCTACCAATTTTTTATGAGGAAGTAAGAGCGCTAGGTTAATGAAAAAGGCATATTGGAATGAAATTATTTTTCCAGTTTTTGCATGCTGTGTTAGTAATACAAGAGCTGCTTTGAGTGATTTTTTCTATAGGTTACTGAGTTATATCAGATATAATTTTATTATCTTTCTAACCATAATCATTTTTGTAAATACTAGTTTTGTAAGGCCTGCTAAAGCAGAAGATGTTTTGCAAACTATATTGGACACTTTAACTAGTCTTACTTGTGAAACTCAGGGAGTTGGAAATCTTTTGCGCTCAGAGTTTACGCATACTTGTATACCAGCACCATTTTTTACTTTCTTAGTAGCCAATATCCTGTCTCCAGGTTTATATGCCAACACTTTCTTGCGCTTAACTATTAATGATAAAGAATTATTCCCTAATACTTGCAGCAGAGCAAATAGAATAGACTTCTATGATCAAAAGCTTAGTTTTGCGATGTGTAATAATACGATGCTTGCAACTGCAAGAATCACTGCAATTGCAAAAACAGCCGTAGCTATTGCAAAGTCAATATTCACAGGCAAGGATCCTTGGGACGATATTCAAGCTTCTTGGGAGCTTAAAAAAGTCGATTATCATAAAATGTATATTGATCAGAGAGAAGGTGATGAAGGTACGATGGTGGATATTGGGATAATACCGTTCTTTCCTTGGAAAGTGATCAAAGAAAATGACAAAATGTGTGTTGCTACCCAGAGTTTTAGCGGGTGGATACCTATAGGATGTAAGTATATTAAAGAACCATTTCCAGTATCAATTTATGCTGATTTTATGGATATGAGTGAGGAAGGTAGGGGCGATCTTGAAAAGCTTACTTCGCTTACTACCTGTGCTAATATGGGTAGTTGTTATAACAGAGCTTATAATAATTCTAAAGCTGCCATAGTGATGACAGGGCCGATCATTGAATGCGTTAAAGAGATGATTGCTAAGCTAATGGTTAGTAATTCTGTTTGTAATTTTGAGGATGTGAAAGTAGTTTTGGGTAGTAATGCTAGAACTTCAAGTTCGCTGTTTGTATTCCAACAAAAAATGCATTTAGCTGTTAGTGCATTCCTGACGTTGTATGTAATATTTTTTGGCTTTAAGATTGTGCTAGCTGGAGATATACCGCCAAAAGGTGAGGTAGTTACTTTTGTAGTAAAATTTCTTTTCGTCATTTATTTTTCGGTTGGAATCAATATCAATTCCTCAAATGAATATGATAGAATGGATGGTATGATTCAGTGGGCATTTCCGTTCTTGCTAGATGGAATGAATCAAATGGCTAGTTGGATAATTAACGCAAGTCCTTCGCAGCTGTGCAAATTTACGGATATTCAATACCCAGAGACTCTGCGCCATCTTCAGTTGTGGGATTCTCTAGATTGTAAAGTAGCACATTACCTTGGACTTGATGCGGTTCAAACATTAATGGTTGAGAACGCAAGTAGAAATCATGATTTTTCAAAGCTTGATATACTTAGTTTTCCGATTCCGCCATATATATATTTGCTAATTCCTGCATTTATTAGTGGCTACATGCAGCTGGTGTCTTTAGCTTTGATGTATCCGTTACTGGTTATTTCAGTTGGTGCATTTATTGTTAATGCTACGGTAGTTTGTATGATATCGATAGTCGTGCTGGGGGTGTTAGCACCATTATTTGTACCGATGTACTTGTTTGAATATACTAAGGGGTATTTTGAATCTTGGATCAAGCTGCTAATCTCATTTATGTTACAACCAATGGTTGCAGTAGTTTTCATGACCACGATGCTATCTGTTTATGATTATGGTTTTTATGGTACATGTAAGTATGCGTACACTGACTTTACTTATTCTGGTCCGAATGTAAGTATAGATATTGGAACAATAGGTGGTAGTAGTTTGAACCTGACTGACCACAGAAGTGCAAGGTATTTTTACGTAGATCAAAATTGGTCAGGAAGTTATGATACTGAAGATGAAATTGAAGGTTGTCGAAATAGTCTTGGCTTTATGCTCAATAATCCATTTCAATTTTTATTTGATACAGGAGAAGATTTAGGAACAGCAGCTGCAATGCCGTGGTTAGATGATGCTTCTGGTGAAGAAGATAAAAAGAGATTTGATTTCTTGGATTCAATTACTTCAACTAAAGGTATGTTCTTTAATGTGGTTGAGGTTATATATGAGAAAATCAAGAAATTGGTACTAGCCCTATTAACTGCATGTTTTACCTTGTACTTGATGTATCACTTTAGTGAAAGTTTAGCAGAATTTGCGGCTGATATGACCGAAGGTGTATCTGTAGGTAATATGGCAATTAAACCTCAAACAATATTCAAGGCTGGTATGAAGCTGGCATCAATGGCTGGTGGAGCAAAAGGAGGAGGTAAGGGGGGAGAAGGTGGTGGTGCTACTGATAAAGTGTCTACTGGTGGTGGACGAGGTGGAGCCACTGATAAGATATCGACAGGTGGAGGTGGTGCAAGCGATAAAATGTCTATTGGTGGAAGTAGTGGTAAGGGTGGTGCAAGTGATAAAATCATGACTGGGCTTAATCCACAAGCTTTGGCTAGTGGTTTAAAATCATCTATGACAAGTGGATTTGATGCTTCAAAAGCTTCATCTAGTTCTGTTAGAAAGACAGAGACGGATGGCTCTGGAGAATCAGAAGGATCTGCCAAAAAGAAACCTAAATCTGAAAAAGAAGGATCAGAAGGTGAACAAGGTGGTGGTAACGTTCCTAGTGATTCAGGTGGAGGGGGGCAATGAAAAATGCAGTCGCGTTTTTGAGAGTTTTGTTGTTGAATATGGTTTTTGCTGCTAGCGCCTATGCTGATACGTATGGTAAAAGCTGTGTAGCATTACCAGCCGTTGATTCCTCAAATTATCTGGTAAATGACACTGCGTACGGTTATGTGCAAAATAGCATAGATATGAAGACTTATCCAACTGGTGCCAATGCTTGTAACGCTGAAGGTACTGAATTTAAGTTTTGTATAATTAATAAAAACCCTACTCCTGCATTGCCTTGTACTCCAGTGACAATGAATATTGGCGATACAGCCATCCTTGGTTCTTTAACAACAAATACAGATATTACATCAAGCACCTCATTATCTCAGATTCCGCTTACAGTTTCTATTTTTGATAATAAAGTATGTCTAACCATGCCTACTTCACGCGGGATAATGCCTTTAATGTGCAGAAATAAAGAACCAGAACCTGTAGCGGGCGCACAAGTTGAACAAATTTGTCAATCGCTTGGTGCATCTTGCTACGACGGAGCAACAAAGAGTCAATCCTTACTTAGTTTTTCTGGTTTAACTATACACTGTTTGAGAGACACGTTAAATAAGGTATTTTATGTAGGCAATCAATGTCCTGAAATTGAGCAAGAAATAACATTTACTGCTTTGAGGCCGTTTCCTGAGTTTCAAAATGCTATGCAAATGGCTGTTAGTGGAGCGCTTATTTTATATGTAATGGTATATGGATTTCAAATTGTCATGAATGGTGAGTATGTTCATCTCAATAAAATAGCAATATTCTTGATGAAATTTATTCTTGTAGTGTATTTTTCAGTTGGACTTGGCGCCAAGACAATCGAGTATGGTCAGGAAGTGAGACATAATGGAATGACAGAATTTGCTCTTCCCATATTAGTTGAGCTTACAACGAATTTTACTGAATTTGTTTTTAATGCCGCTGGTTCACAGGGGCTGTGTGTATTTGACAAATCGAAATATCAAACTGGGTATGAATTTTATAGTCTTTGGGATTCGATAGATTGTCGAGTTGGCTATTATCTAGGAATGCAGCTACTTTATAATATTGGCACTATGATCAATTCATTCACTGATAGTTCAACTTCAGTAATTAGTGAAGGTAGTAGTATTGATGTAACCCCACCCAATGGTAGCGAGGCAATAGAATCTATTGGAAAAGTTGGCATGTTGACTTTTTTCCCAGTAATGTTTGGTTTTTTTATGGCAGGCAACATAATAATTGTACTCATGGGAATGGTGTTTGCCATGGTATTTATTTCGGTTCTATTATATTTCATGACAGCGTATATGGTTTGTACAGTGACTTTATATGCTCTTGCGTATGTTTCACCAATATTTATTCCTATGGCTTTGTTTGAAAGAACAAAAGGCTACTTTGATTCTTGGCTAAAGATAGTTATATCTTGTACGCTTCAACCTGCGGTGATCGGAGGTTTTATAGCAATGCTACTGACTATGTATGACTCGGCAATTTATGGAAATTGTGTATATAAGAGGCATGATTATAATGTAGGGGATATCAACTTTAGCACCTTTGAATTGAGGTTACCTGCAGCAGAAGTAGAAAAATGCGAAAATAGTGCTGGATATAAATTATTACAATATTACATAGGAAAAGGATGGGAAAAGAAAATTATAATTTTGTTTGAGATAGTAAAAATTCAGGATTATCTAGATCTGGCAACCAGCTTGTTATATGTCATATTATATATCATTGTTTTTTATTACTTTATAAAATCTGTCAACGAGTTTGCATCTGATTTAGTTGGCGGTCCAAGCCTTGCTGCTGTTACTGTTAATCCAAATGCCTTTATAGATAAAGTCAGGAATTTAGCCTCAGCTGCAGTGTTAGCGGCCTCAGCTGCAGTAAAAGCTAAAGCTGGAGATAAAGAAGGTGCGGCAAAAGATGCAAAAGAAGCGGCAGATAAAGTGACAGAAGATACCAGTTCTAATAGAAAAGGGGGCCCTCAATCAAGTGATAGTGTTTCTACAGGTGATGATGGTGCAAAAGATTCTGTTTCAACTGGTAAAGGCGGCGGAGGTGGTTGATAATGGACAAAAGTAAGTTAGCAATCATCGGAGCACTTACAATAGTAGCCATAGTACTCGTCATGGTATTTTGGATTGTGGCGATCATTGGTGGTATGGATCTTACTGACGGTTGTTTATATAGGTATAGTCTTAATAGTGATGGTAGTGTCTCTTCGTCGGATAGTTATTTAAGCACAGCTACCTTAAAGGCTAGTGGCAATTATACTGCGACAAGTGCTGATAATGGTAACGGTTTTGTCCTAGATCCAAACTCATATGGAAAATGGTTGAATACAAATGTTCGTCTTACTTCTGGGCAAAAAGTTGATTTGGTTATTAAAGGCGAGGTAAGCCTTTGTAAATCTTATATACCAAGCTACAACTTACAAAGTGAATCAAACCTTGATTCAAGCGGAAGTGTAATAGAAATTCCAAGGGTTGAAGATGGTACCAAGGCTCCAGCTACTCTTGTTTTTAACGCTCGGACTGGTGAATGGAGGAATATACTACAGGTCTTTAATAATGACAAAGTATTGGTTACCTTAGAAAAAGATAAAAAAACTACTGCTGCTAATACTTCGGTTTATAGTTCAATTTCTAAGGCCAATCTTACCGCCGATTGTAGAGAGGGTAAAAGAGCTTATGAACCTATTTGTGGCAGATATAGTATTTGGGATTCTGGAACTACTTATGTTGATAAATGCAGATATGTTGAGCAATGCTATGAATGCAATTGTCGAGATGAGTGCAATTCGTGGAATATACTTGGTTGGTGTATAGGAGGTTGGAGTAATGTATGTGACTGGTGTTCATGTTATGAAAATGTCAATGGCACAGCCCCTGAGCCATACCGTAATGATGGTAAATATACTTCTCCATGGTCGAATAATTTGAATAATCTGTTTACTAATTTTGCCAGAGATTGTAGGAATGAACACTCTTACGTAGATGGGGATTATCAGAATGAAAAATATTTTTGGTTTTCAGCAGATACTGCAACTGGGCTGTTATATCGATTTGATTCCAGTTTAAATCCTACAAGCAAGGCTTCAAGAGGAAGTGGGTATAGTTTCTCAAGTATACAATCTGATCAAACTGCTCTAAATGGTGATCAAAATAAGCAAATTATACTGCAAGGTGTATTATCTGAAGGTGATGTCAAATATTTGCAATACAGATTCCATGATACTGATGGCAACTTTGGAGATAACACAGGTGGCTATGTTTTAGGTGTTAAGCATACGAAATGTAGAAGAGAAAATGGTAGTGCATACAATGATACTATTCAAGGCAGAGGGGTTGTGCAGTACGTTATAGCTGATTATGGGCAAAACCCAAATACTAGTATGTCATCACTGACGGCAAATAATATAGTCGTTAATCAAAACGGTTCTGGAAGTATCACAGTACCATCTAACAAACAAGGTTATATTTGGATAAAAATAAATAATGCACAAGAAGATTACAAAGATAGTTTTGGTCAGTATGAAGTTCAATTTTTTACACAAGTTGGTAAAAAGAATTTTTACACTGAAGTATTAGGTCCATTTTTTGAAGGTTTTAAAAATAAGATTAAAGGAGCTTCTATAACAATCTATAAAAATATGACATGTTACCACGGTTTAGGTGATAGTCAAAATTGTACTAATTTCTTCAATTATATTAAGGCAATATTGACCTTATATATCATGATATACGGGATGATGTTCCTCATGGGAATGGTAAAGATTAGTCAAACAGATTTAGTAATTAGAATAGCTAAAATTGCCTTTGTAGCTGGATTAATGAATGATTCGACTTTTGACTTCTTCAATAATTATGTCTTCGATTTTGTTACTGAGTTCTCAGACACAATAATTGCCAACATGTCTGGGTATAGCATGTTTAGTGGTAGTACAAGTGTGTCTAACCCGTTGATGTTTATGAATGAAGTAATGACAAAAATTTTCTTAAGCTCAACTTTTGCTGCTCAAATTATGGCCCTATTTTCAATGGGTATAAATGGAGTAATTTACTTCATCATAATCATTGTTTGTTTAGGTATTATATTGATAGTGTTATTTAGGGCAATAGCTGTATATTTAATGGCCTATATGGCTATTTCGGTTCTAATAGGTATTGCTCCACTATTCTTAACTTTTATTTTATTTGAGAAAACTAGATACTTATTTGATAACTGGGTAAAATTTACCTTTAGGTATATGGTCGAACCGGTGATTATGCTTGCTGGAATAATAATTCTAACGCAGTTATTTACTATTTATCTGGATAATGTAATTGGCTATAGCGTGTGCTGGAAGTGTGCTATACCAATTAAAATACCATTCCCAAATATAGAAGGTATTTCACCTGCTTTCTTAGATGTTGAGATATTCTGTTTTAATTGGTTTGCTCCTTGGGGTTTTGATCATAGAAGTAATCAGATGGGCCTAAATATGCAAAATGTTGTTGTATTACTGATGCTAGCCTACTGTATGTGGGGATATATGGATTTTTCAGCTAGTATTGTTGGTAGGATAGCTGGAGGAGTTGGTGGACCTTCGGCAACAGGTATGGGCAAAGGTATGGCTGGTGCAGCAGAAGATGCAATGCTCAAAAAAGTTGGTTTAGATGCTGAATCAAGAGAGGCCATGAAAGAAGCAGCTAAAGAAAGGTTGAGTAGTATGAAAAAAGGAGATAAGTCAGCTCCGTTATCGAAAGGTGGTAGGCATGATGTTGGTGATCCGAAGAGTTCAAAAGAGTCTTCATCGTCGTCATCATCAACTCACCAAGGATCTTCAACTACCAGTGGACCAGATTCAAAAACAACTAATACAGGAAAACCAGATGATAAAGCAAAAGCATCTCAATGGAAAAAAGCTTCACCATCTGAAGTAGGTAAAAAAGCTGAGGTTCAATTAGGTGCAAGCCGTACAGCGATGAGTAAAGTTGACCAATTGAATAAGGGAAGAGCGGAGGAAATGAGAAGAGAACGCGATAGTGAGCAAAGGAGAGAATCCGTAGAAGAAGCTCAAGGGCCAACACAAGTTGGTTCTACCTTAACAACTCCAGATCAAGGAAAAATGGGCAAAACAGAAGATGCCCCAAGAGATGATAATTTAGATGTTGATTCCGGAAGACAAGAGAGCGGCGAAAGAGATAAAGTCGAAAGGAGGAAAATAGAATCTGATCAGCTTGATAGGGAAAAGCAAGGTAGGGAGAAGGATCAAGAATGATATTTATTAGGAAAATAATTTTGTTAATAATTATTATGCTAAGCCATGTGGCAAAGGCTGACTTAAGTGATTCTTCAAGATTTGATTGGATGAATAGCTCCATACTTTCTTTTTCGCCTCCTTGTTTAGAGATACCAGAATTTTCTGGACTCAATCAAACATCGAAATCGTTAAATTTAGATCAAAGTGGTCAATGGGTACCTGTAGGAACTGAAGTTCAAGAGGGAAAATTATTGCAAATTAAATGGTCGACTGAAGGAGTTTTCAAAAGACCAGCTAAATATAGAGTGATGTATAGAATTGACCCAAGATTTCAAAGGCCGCAACTATTTATCCAAACGTATGATTATAGCCAAAATAAGTATGTTTCAGACTTTCATCATTACAAAAATGGTGTGTTAGTGAGTTATCAAAATGTACCTGAAATGACCTTTAGTCAAAGAGTTAAAGATTACGATGATTATTTTAATTTTGTTAATAGAAACAAAATTCAAGTGAAAAAAGATGATGTAGTTAATGTGACAATAGACGATACAGGATCATTCTTTGGTAGCACGTCAGAAATGAATACGGAGCTAGGGTCTCTTGATGATATATCGATTGTTTACACAGAAAGTGCTCTACAAAATAATAGAATATTATACGCAAATGCAGCTAAGTTTTGCCAATATGGTATTACACCAACCAGACCTGAGTACGTTATAAATTGTTTGTTAAGTCCACTTTTGTCTGGGGAGCAAAATTTTTGGGATGTAGGAAGTAATAATAAAACAATAGAAGGAAGAATTTATAATGCTGCTTTTGAGTTAAGTAAAAGTAATTTATCAAGCTGTCCTAATTCAGCCAATGGCAATGATAATGATCCAATGTGCTATTACGATAAAGGCAGGGGGGTTGAAATTCTTGTAGGAGGAACGGTGGTAAAGAACATTACTACTAAGTTTGTAACCTCACCTTTTTCTGGGAAATCATTCTTTTATCATAAATCAGATACAGATGGTGACTTAGATTTTAATACTAGTTGGCTCATTGATGGAATGTATGAATATTCATCAACGATAGCAAATAGTCAATTTATGAAAGACTGGGCCTTATTCCCTGATTATCTGAATTTTCTACAGTTTGTAGCTAATAATAATTCAAGCTACCTGATGAATTTCTTGCATTTTGGTCGTTATTTATTTGAAGTTGAGGTGGGTAATTCTGTATCAGCTATATCTATGAATGACTTAAATACTATTGAGGTTGAATACACCATTACAGACAGTGGATCTAGTGTCCCATCTGCGTCTACATCTGGTTCTTCTATTGAGAGAGATTTTAGGAGTAATGCCAGTTCAAGTGGATTTTTATGGATGCGCGTAATGAATCCTGAAGGTAAATTATCAGGCGTAGTAAATGCTAAGATAGCAAACTATACTGGTAGCACTTGGTTTTCAGATTTAGTATATGGCAAATTGATAGAGCCACTGCGTACTAAATTTAATGAGCTAACTCTAATAATATACTCAAAACTCATAACTAATGCGTCTTTCCAAGGTATTGCTAGGACTATGTTGGTTTTGTATATCATTATTTACGGACTTGTGTTTCTTGCAGGAGCCGTGCAAATTACAGTTTCGGATATAGTAACTAGAGTAATAAAGATTGCTGTTGTGGTGGCTTTATTTAGCGAAGCTAGCTGGACATTCTTTAATCAAAACTTGTTTAATGTTTTTACTAGCGGTATTGATTCGCTAATGACTCAAGTTATTGGGATTTCAAGTAAAGCAGATAATCCATTTGGTTTTGTAGATCCTATTTTTGATAAATATACTAATGGCAGAGTATGGGGATTACTATTTATTCAATTGCTACAAATACATAATGGTCTTACTTTCTTTGCGATTATGACAATATATGGCATATTATTATATTTCAAAGCAGTGCTAGAAGTTGTAGTTGGCTATTGCTTAGCGTTTCTTGGGCTTGCAGTTATGGTTTCAATTGCGCCGTTTTTTATTGTTCTCATTCTATTCGAAAGAACAAAAAGTATATTTGATAATTGGATATCAATAATGTTCAGTTATATGATTCAACCGACTATGATGTTAATATTCCTATTACTCATTGATCAGATAATGAGTGATCATATAGCAAGAACGGTAGTAAGGGCGTGTTGGGATATTTTGATTCCAATTAAGATTGGTTTAGATCTGAACCATATAGGTATACCACTTAGTTTTTCGTTTGAGTTACCTTTCCTACCAGGTATTCCGTTTTATGTACCTCAATTAGTTTCAATTTCATCTATTTCAGATTTTTTTGGCGCGAACGGTACTATTATGAAAGTCGCAACCTCAACTTTCCTTTTCTATGCATTATGTAAACTAGCAGCTGGTGTGGTTGATTACGTATCATTAGTTGTACAATATTTAACCAACGTTCTTGCAGCAAGGCAAGAAGGTAAATTGCAACAAAGCGAGAATCCAATAAAAGATATTATTGGGGATATGGATAAAGTAACAAAACCTATAACAAGTATTCCGTCTAAATTAGGAAAATTTGCCAAAGAGAAATTGATTGATCAAAAGATTTCACATAGACACGGCCCAGAGGATAAAGGTGATGCGGATTATAGTAAATTTAAACCTGATAGAGATAGTGACGACATGGTGGCCACTGTTTCTAAGCAAGACAAGGGGTCTAGTGCAGTTACAGAAGGAACTACTGAATCTTCGCAAAGAGAGTCATCAAAATTTAGATTTGGCAAAGGGAAAGGCAAAACAGATTCTAGAACAACTAGTGGAAATATAACTCTTGGAGCAAATGATGATCGAGCAGTTAGAAGTGATATTCAGGCACCATCTGGTAGCGGAGGTAAAACAAAGGTAGATATAGCCAAAACTGTGCCTGACAAACAAAGTAAAATTGATTTGAATAAGCAAGGACCTGGAGAAGCGTTAAGAGAGCATGTAGAAGGTAAACATCTTGATCAAGGAAAGTTATCAGAGCCTACAAGAGAAGATCAAGAATCATCACAAAGACGTGATTCAGTCGGGGAGGCCGAAGGCATGAGGCCAAGAGAAGAGGTTGTTCAGGAAGAACAAAGGCGTGAAGAAAGACCAGTAGATGGAGGAGAACAAAGAGAAAGAGAACAAGTTGAAGAACAAAGGCGTGAAGAAAGACCGGATGTAGATAGAAATGCACCAAGAGCAAAAGAACAAGCTGAAGAACAAAGACCAGAAAGCAGAGAAGAATCTAGGGAAAGATCGGATGCAGTGACAGATGATCGGGGACAAAAGACTGAAAGAAGGACAAGTGGCAAGCTAACTGGCGATAAGTAAGTAAACCAAGACCTTGGGGTAGGGGGCATAAAAGAGCGATATAATCTTGAACGTAATTGTGTAGTAAATCGAGTTAGATTAGCTGACTTAGTGAGCACGTCTTTATTTTTTACAACTAATATGAGGATGACATCGTGACCCAAAATGACTTATTTACGCAAATGCTATATCTTGCCTAAAACTAGGCTCGCATTTGTTCCACCAAACCCAAAAGAGTTCGTCAATGCATATTGAATTTTAGTCTCTTGCGCAACCAATGGCACCAGATTCATTTTTACTTCATCAATTGGGTCATGAAGATTTAAAGTAGGGGGGGCTATCTGATTTTTTATTGCAAGAGCCGTAAAAATCGCTTCAACACTGCCGGCAGCGCCAAGTAAATGGCCAATTGAAGATTTTGTTGATGACATTTTTAACTTTTTATTATTTTCAAACAATGTCTGCACCATATTGAGTTCAACAACGTCCCCAGCAATTGTAGATGTACCATGGGCATTAATATAATCTATTTTATCTGTAGTAATCTTTGCATCCTTTAAGGCATTTTCCATGGCTCTAAACGCTCCTCTGCCACTTGGTGCTGTCATGTGATAAGCATCTCCTGTTAAACCATAGCCACATACCTCAGCATATATTTTTGCACCGCGCTTAATTGCGTGTTCATATTCCTCAAGCACTACGATCCCAGCTCCTTCACCCATGACAAAACCGGCATGGCCTTTATCCCAAGGGCGGGATGCCTCTATGGGTCTGTCGTTAAAATCAACCGCTAAAGCTCTTGCTGCAGCAAAACCAGCTACTCCTACTGGTGTGATCGGGGCTTCAGCCCCACCAGCAACCATCACATCAGCATCACCGTACTTGATCATACGCGCTGCATCACCTATTGCATGGGCACCAGTCGAACAGGCAGTAGCAACTGCGCTATTTGGGCCAGAAAAACCATGCATAATGGATATATGGCCTGAAATTAGATTTATTAGACACGCAGGAATGAAGTAAGGACTAACCCTTGGACGCTCTTCTTTATGATATTCTACAGACGTGTCCTCAATGGTACCAAGTCCACCAATACCAGAACCGACCATGATTCCAGTTCGCTCTTTAGAATACTCATCTTCAGGTTTCCATCCGCTATCAGCAATAGCTTCGTTTGCTGCTACAAGCGCAAAATGAATAAATTTATCCATTTTCCTTAGCTCTCTGGCAGGAACAGTTTCTTCCGGGTTAAAATTTGTCACTGTGGAAGCTATTTTACATGACAGCTTGTCAGTATTAAACTCAACAATTTTTTTAATACCGCTTTTACTTGATAATAGAGCATTCCAGGACGCTGGAACAGTATGCCCAAGTGAAGTAACTGCTCCCATTCCTGTAATAACCACTCTTCTTAGCGACATAAACTACCTCTTAGATTGTGGTAATGTGATTATGAATTTGTATGTTTTTCCACGTATTTTATTGCATCTGCAACTGTTTGAATTTTACCTGCTTCTTCGTCAGGAATATCGCAACCAAAAGTAGCTTCAATTGCCATCATCAATTCTACCAAATCCAAACTATCTGCCCCAAGATCATCAACAAATTTAGACTCAGGGGAAATACTACTTGCCTCAATTCTTAGAGTCTCAGCAACAGTTTTGATAATTTTTTGCTCGATATTATCGCTCATATGTAATCCCGTTTTAGTTGTTTATTGCAGAAATTTTAATAGATCAAAATTCTGATTTCACACTTTTACCACAAAAAGAATCGTTTTGCTAGGATAAAAAGACCAATTATTTCTTTCAGCCCACATAATACAATCAGTAATTCTTTCTAATAACCAGTCTTCTCCACTTATATTTGACTCTTACTATGCCATAAACATCCCGCCATTTACGTGTATAGTTTGCCCGGTAATGTAAGATGATTCATTACAAGCCAAAAATGCAACAGCGTGTGCTATATCTTCAGGCGAGCCTAAAGATTTTGCCGGTATTTTATTCATTATGCTATTTTTTTGCTCATCACTAAGCACATCTGTCATAAGTGACTTTATAAAACCAGGGGCAACTACATTAATAGTTATACCTCGGCTAGCAACCTCTTGTGCTAAAGACTTCGTCATGCCTACTATTCCAGCTTTAGAAGCGCAGTAATTAGCTTGCCCTGGATTTCCTGTAAAACCTACGATAGAGGAGATATTTATTATCCTGCCATATCGTTCACGCATCATTTTCTTGATTGCGGCTCGGTTTAAAATAAAACTAGCTTTTAAATTTATATTTATCACCTCATCAAAATCTTCATCACTCATTTTAATCGACAAATTATCCTTGGTAATTCCGGCATTACAAACAAGAATATCCAATTTTTCGATATCATCTAAAAGAGTATTACACGCAGCAACATCAGATAAGTTACATTGCTTAGTAGTACAATTATTACCAAGTTCCTTTGCTAGCTCTTTTAGCTTATCTCCATTACTCCCACTGATATAAACATGTGCTCCTTGTTTATGCATCATCTTTGCAATTGCTGAACCTATTCCACCGCTTGCTCCAGTAACTAATGCATTTCTACCTGTAAAATCATACATATTATAAAACCTCAAATTTCTTTTGATCCATTAAACCACGCACACTATATCTCATCATGAGTTGATGTTTCATCAATATCTGCAGCAATAACAAAATCACCACTTGAATTCATTAGATGTGTCTTAATTTTGCTTTCTAGCTCATCAGCTACGGTTTGATTGTCCCTAAAATACTGTTTAGCATTTTCTCTCCCTTGGCCTATTCTAATACCATTGTAGGAAAACCACGCTCCTGATTTTTCTACAAAATCATATTTGACCCCAAGATCAACGAGCTCGCCTTCTTTTGAGATTCCACGGTTATACATAATATCAAAATCAACTACTCTAAAAGGTGGCGAAACCTTGTTTTTTACGATTTTAATTCTGGTTTGATTACCTACTACTTCTTCTTTATCTTTAATGGAACCTATACGCCTTATATCAATCCTAACTGATGCATAGAACTTTAAAGCATTACCGCCAGTGGTAGTTTCAGGGCTACCAAACATTACCCCTATTTTCATTCTAATTTGATTGATAAATACAATAGTACAATTTGTTCTTGAAGCTGAAGCGGTCAGTTTTCTCAAAGCTTGGCTCATTAGTCTTGCCTGCAGCCCCATGTGTGAGTCACCCATTTCGCCATCAATTTCGGCTTTGGGAACAAGAGCTGCCACGCTATCAATAACAACCATATCTACTGCCGCAGACCTAACTAGTGTATCAGCAATTTCTAGTGCCTGCTCGCCAGTGTCTGGCTGTGAAATAATTAGCTCATCAATATTTACGCCTAATTTTTTTGCATAAACGGGATCAAGAGCGTGTTCGGCATCGATAAATGCACAAGTGCCGCCTTGTTTTTGGCATTCAGCAATTACATGTAAAGTCAACGTTGTTTTACCTGAACTTTCTGGTCCAAAAATTTCTACAATTCTACCTTTTGGCACTCCTCCAACGCCGAGAGCAATATCCAGCCCAACCGAACCCGTTGGTATAGATTCTATGTTCATTTCTTGGCGCTGACCCAATTTCATTATTGAACCTTTGCCAAAATGCTTTTCAATCTGACTTAAAGCCGCTGCTAGCGCCTTGTCTTTTTCCATAAAAACCTCAATTGATTACTATATTCACTTAATATACGCGCTAAAACATAATATTAATAACAGTTATATTATTAATATTATGCAAAATCTAGCACAAACTTGAATATTGTGCAAAAATTCAAATAGAATTAATAATTTTTGTGTTTTGTCTAGTCACCCTGGGCAAGAGTATAGTCATGCTGAAAGAAGAAGCACGGTCATCCCAGACGACCTCCCTGGTCATCCCAAACTTGATTTGGGGTTCATCACTTAAAGCACTCACACACTCAATGCTGCTTGGATCCCTGGTCGAGCCCGGGATGACTGTAAAGCGCGTCCGGGATGACTGGGTAGGAAGGGGGAAGGCCGAGTGACTTTGGAGGTCCGGGGAGACTAGGGTGATTCATACTGCTCCTCACGTTAGTTACCCTGAACGCTCCCCTTGGTCATCCCAAACTTGATTTGGGACCCATTACTTAAAGCGCTCACATACTCAATGCTGCTTGAATCCCGGGTCGAGCCCAGGATGACGTAAAGCGCGTCCGGGATGACTGGGTAGGAAGGGGGAAGGCCGAGTGACTTTGGAGGTCCGGGGAGACTAGGGCGATTCATACTGCTCCTCACGTTAGTTATCCTGAACGCTCCCCTTGGTCATCCCAAACTTGATTTTGGATCCATTACTTAAAGCGCTCACACACTCAATGCTGCTTGGATCCCGGGATGACTCAAGAACGCCCCGGGGATGACTATTAAGAGCGCCTCTTATCGTCCCCCCAAACGTCCCCCCTTAGTCATCCCAAACTTGATTTGGGGTCCATTACTTAAAACGCTCATCGTCATTCCAATAAAAAAAGGCTCCTTAAAATTTAAGAAGCCTTTTTAAAATTCTTACTTAAAGAACCCAAGGAGTACCCCCGAGTTCTTTAAATCTTTTATTAGAAGTTTACACGAATTTTCAGAGTTCCTGTATGTCCAATACGCTTATCAGCAATATCAGCATCGTAACCTGCACCGTATTCCATCATACCGTAGTTAGCCATCACACCAAGACCAACATTGAATGTTGTTCTGATTGGTTTTCTTGACTTAGTTGAAAGATTTCCAGCACCAGCAAGTGTTATTGTTGGTTTTGAAGTTTTTCCAATCAAATCTTGGTTAACAAAAGCATGTACTTCTGGAGTTACATTCATACCGTTAACATCGAATGTACCACCTGAAAGTCTAGCACCAGCTATTGCTTCCAGTTTATTAGATGCTTTCGTATTAACTTTTAGGTTCTGACCAGTTGTTGAACCAGTTTCTGTGTAACCACCATCGTTAACTCTGCTATATCTTAAGCCAACCATTGGTGTTACAGCAACTTGTTGCATTGCAATCCCGTAACCAAACATTACTTCACCATTGAATGACATTGATGTGTAGTTACCACGAACTGTATCGTATGTAGTTAAGCCAGAAACTCTTTTCTCGTTATTTTTAACATCGTTTGTTCCGAATGTTGCAATACCGTTTACGAACCATGCATCAGTCATTTGCTGCATTCCATAGATCGAGAATAGTAATGAGTTAACTTTAGTTTTATCACCTGATTTGAAGTTTTTATGCTTCATTTCGCTATTAGCCACAGTCACAGCAGCACCGATGATTAAATCATCATTTGCTCTTGTGTCGAAACCAAAGCTTCCACCAAATGTTGTTCCTTTATAACCAGCAGCACCTTTTCTCGCTTTTTGTGTTGTTTGGTTATAGAACGGAGTTGCCCATACGCCATATCTCGCCGATTCTTCACCAGCAGAAATACCAGTTTCAGCTGCTGCTACTTCTCTAGTTTGTACTGGAGTACCAGTTTGTTGTATTCCAGCTAGGTTATCTAGACGTGCACCAAGCGCATTTGAAACAGCACTACCTGTACCTGCAATATTGTCAGTCACAGTTGTTGTTGTTGTCAAACGATTCATAGTTTCAGTAACTTTACCGTTAATTTCTTTACCGTTTGCATCAACTAAATTAGACATCATATCCACAACTTTTGCTGCATCAGTGCCGCTAGCTGCTTCAGTAAGTGCTTTCAAGTTGTCTTTTTGATCTTGTGTTGCAGCGCTTCCCAAGGCATCTGTTAGAACTTCTAGAGCATTATCTTCTTGAACAAGCACCAAGCCACCATTAGCATCTAATTGCTTTGTCCATTCTGTTAATGGATTAGTGTTCGTAACATTTACTTTAGTAATATCTAGGGTATTAGCTCCTGTTACCGCCGTTCCAGTGTTGTTTGCAATCAAGGTAAATGTACGAGTTGCACCGCCAGTTGGTCTTAAGTTTCCAGCGTCTTGAGCTAGAACATTAATTGCTGTTCCAGCAGCATAAGCTAAGGTTCCACCTTGAGCCACAACGATTTGGCCACCTGTTACTGCATTACCATTTACAGTTGCTGCAAACGCAATGTTGTTTGTACCGCTCATTGCCAACGTTGAAGCGTTAAGTTTTTGTGAACCTAGGTCAAATGACGTTGCAGCAGCAGTTAGCGTTGTACCAGTTACGGTCACATCTTTTGCTAGTTTTACAATACCTTTTCTCATTTTTACATCAACAGAAAGTATGTCTGCATTTAGAGTTAAGGTTTTAGTTACATCATCAGCAAATAGAACTTGTGCTACTTTATTACCACCAGCAGCGCTGATATTTTGGTTCAGTGTTCCACCTCCTGCAAACTCGACTAGACCTTCATTAGCTGTAGTAGCTTTAACTACCGAATCAACGATCGCACCATCAGAGAATACTACTTTAGAAGCAGCATTTGCTAATTTAAAGTCATCTGATTTTACCCTACCACCTAGTGTAGCAGTCATTCCAGCAATCACATCTACTTCTTTTGCAAATGTACCAGCAGCAATGCCACCGCTTTGAGTAAATGTTACTTTAGCTAGGCTTTTACCATCAACACCAGCAGAATTTGCTGTTATTCCAGCACCTTTGAATTCCAATTCGCCTGTACCATCTGCTCCACCAGTTGTAAAGTTTGCTCCATTTGCAGTAGTTGCACCATCTAGAGTTGCATTAATAGCATTAGCCAATTGGAAGTTAATCAAACCATTTCCGCCAGCTGCGCCATCACCAAGTTTTGCACCATTAAAGTCTTGGTCTTTGCCAAGTACCACCGTGTGTACTGTACCAGTAGTGTTAGTGTTCCTAAATGTTGCGGCTTCTACACTTGTATTGGCGTTAAATGTCACTTTCATTGCATTTGCGCCTGAGAACACAAAGTCATTGGTATTATGAGTGACCGTGGAATTAGCATGTGATATATCAACATTACTACCAGCAAATTCGATAGTTTTCAAGAAATTACCACCTTGACCAATAACAGTTCTAGTTAATGTTATTCCTGCAGTGTTGGTAAATCTTAAAGTACCTTGATTTGCTCCTCCACCCACAATATTAACATTGTTAGCTGCATTATTGGCAATACTGCCTGCAACTTCTAATGTAGCATTATTTGCAACAGTTATTGCACCATTATCTATTTTTAAATCTTTTAGTATTTTAACTGTCTTGCCAGCACCATTGACATTAATGTTTTGTATAGAGTTTCCGGTACTTGGTGCTGAGAAAATTGCATCACCAGCAAATGTTAATGTACCTTGGCTATCAGCAGTTCCTGTCAAATTCTGAGCATAGATTTCAGATCCATTTGGAATTATAAGAATTTTTGCGCCATCAAAAGTCAATGTATTAACTGGCAAGCCTACACCAATTTTGATTCCGACGTTGCCACCAGCATCAACATTTTTAAACTCGGTATTATGAGCTATTTTAATTACACCTTTACCTGCAATTGCTGAACTAATTGTTGCAATTTTATACTCACCAGTGTTCTTAGTAAAATTAAGAATAGCACCACCATTATTCCCACCTGCACCAATTGCGATCTCAGAGATATGAGATTGGTGAGAATTAGCATCAAATGTGATAGTGTTTGAATTTGCACCACTGTTAACTGTAAGTTTCTTTAAGTACTTATCTGCAGCTGTGCTGTCACCGATTTGTCCGCCTAATGTTATAATTCTGTTAGAAACAGCACTAGTAATTTCTATTTCACCGCTACCAGTTGCAACTGTTGCAGCAACTACTTTACCAATAGTGTGCGCTGCATCACCAGAAATTTTGATTTTACCAGTACCATTTGCTGTATTATCTAGGAAGTTAACAATCCCAACAATATCTCCAGCATTATTCATCTCTAAAGTACCAGATGCAGCACCTACAGCATTTCCGATATTGATGTTTGTTGCCTTGATTGTACCACCGAATTGAACAGTTTTATCTGCACCACCTTTTAGGTTAATTACAGCATGTGCAGCAGTCTGACCAAGAGTACCGGTTACTGTGCTTGAGCCAAGGAAGTTAACTGTAGTATTACCTCCACCACCAGCTGAAGTATTGTCAATTTTACCTGTAACGTTTGCTCCATCAGCAAATTCAAAAACAGAAGCGTTATTTTTTGCATTAAATGCGGTTACTATGTGATTACCAGCTGAAATTTGTACCGTACCTGCGCCTCCGTTACCTGCTGTAACAGAAGTTAATCTTGTTAAGGTACCAACAAATTGACCACCTTGGTCGAAAACTACCTTACCAGCTGTGTGACCGGCATTCGAGGCATTACCCACCATATCACCGGTATAAACAACATTATTAGCTAGATTGACTATAATATTATTATTATTAAAGTCAAAATTTGCGATGCTAGTGTTCGCGGCAAAATCTACAGAAGTTATATTTGCTGTAGTAATCTTAAGTAAACTACCTGCACCAGCATCAACAACTTTGCCAAAAGCAAGTACTGGAGCATTCGCACTAAATCCAACTGTTATTTTCTTTGCATAAACTGGCAAATTAAGTGTTACGTTTTTACCTCCATCAACTATCAATTCGCTCAACCTATGAGTAGCATCAATACCGATAGTAGCTCCATTACCTGCATTAGCTTCCGCAAGAGTCATATGATTACCGTTACCTAGAACAGTCATTTTACCCATATCGCCTAGGCCATTACCACCAAGCTTCTTACCATTTGCTAAAGTAAAGCCGTTTGCTTGAGTTTGCTCCAAGTGCAACACGGAATCATTATGTAAAAAATTAACTGTTGAACCGATAACGTTAACAGCGGCTTTATCACTCATAGTAAAAGTTGCAGCAGCACCAGCAGTACCAATGTTAACTGTTCCGATTGTACCGAATGTAGCATGGTTTGTCTTAAAATTTGTTACCACATTTAAAGTACCATTAGCTGCGTTTGCTACGGTAGCATTTGCAGCAGTAATGTCAATCTCATCAGCTGGGCCACCACCACCAACTACAGCATCTCCTGTACTAGTTGCTAATACACCAGCAAGATTAGCAAAGTCAAACCCTGAAACTCCAGTGTAATCAGATGCATTACCGCGACCACCATTATTACCACCGACAAGGGATAATGTCGAAGCACTAGTGAATGTAACAAGACCAGGGTTACCACCATTATGTATATTTCCTATAGCAATACTTTGCCCAACTTTAAAACCACCAGAATTATTACCACCAAGGTCTATATCGGTTAGAGAAAGAACAGCAGGTTTATCAAAAATTATAACGTCATTAGCATTACCTAAAATCAGGTTATCACCGGTAGCGACTGGCGCATTATCCCAATGCACATTAGTATTTAAGTTATTATTACCGGCCACTTGCGTAGTTTGAGCAGCACCAAAAGCCTGAGTGCTTGCACCTGCGATCATTGCAAACGCTGAAGCAGTTGTTAGAAGTTTTTTTAGTTTAGATTTATCCATAATTTCACCTTTAATTTTATGGTTAATAATCAAATGGGGGTCAAAACCACCCAAACATTTTGTATGATTACTTGTCCCGTTTTTCCCTTTAAAGCTCAAGGGCTTGACCCGCAGAATAATCAATTACGCTAGCGATTATATACACGTAGTTCTTTAATAGGCAAGGACTATATAGCAGGGTGTTTTTGATTTTTTTATTAGATGTAAATTTGTCACAAAACACTCGTTATTATTAAAATTTATTTGCGACAAATTAATTTCTTCGTTGGACTGTATTTTTTAAGTGATGGACTCGCTCCTTAGTCATCCTGAATCACGTAGTCATCCCGGGCTCGACCCGGGATCCATAGAGAGTTTGAGGTTGCGACTAGTTTAAAGAATGGACCCCGGATCAAGTCCGGGGTGACCACATTTCGTTCAGGATGACTGAGGGGCGGGATGATTACGGAGAGGGGGTATGATGACTAATGCGAAAGTTGAGGGTGAGCACTGCCCGCGTAAAGAATTCGTTATCTAAAATATACCTATTGACCAATAAAATTATTTCAGATAGTTTATAAAGCGCATTTACATTAGGGGTGCCCGTTTAGGCTGAGAGTATTTGACATACAACCCTTTGAACCTGAAATTGTTAATACAAGCGTAGGAAATATGTATATATATATCGAAGAAATCTTGGGGCTAATGGCCCTTGCCACGTCCATAATCGGACTTCTGCCACAAGTGTATAAAACTTATATCACCAAATCAGCTCATGATATATCTATGATGATGCTGGTCAATTATTTCATTTGCTCTGTTTCGTGGATTGGATACGGGCTGTGTCAAGGATCGCTTTTTGTAATACTTAGCAATATTGCGGGATTCATCATTAGCGTAATATTAATAGCTCAAAAACGTTATTATGATGCAACTGCATAAAGCGTTTTATGATCATATTGGTGTAGATAATAGTTTTCGATCAATTATCGTATTAGATGGTCAGATACCAGATCTAGCATTTTTTAAACTACAAAACTTGCCTATCATAGCGGTAGATGGGGCAGCAAATAAACTTGTAGCTATGGAATTAAAACCATCCTTAGTCATAGGCGATCTAGATAGTATTCAGCCTCATTTACTTAATCAACTAGAGGCGATTCATATTTATGACCAAGATCATTGTGATTTTCGTAAAGCTATCAATCACCTACAATCCATTAATTTACTACCTTCAATAATAACCGGTATTGAAGGTGGAATGATTGATCATATACTACAGAATATCAATATTTTCGTAAGCACTAATAGTGTCTTTTATGCGCCGCCAATTGTAGGATACATTATATACCAAGGCGAAACTAAAAGGTTTAATCTTCCTGTTAATACAAAAATTTCTTTGTTCGGTATGCCAGCAACTGTTACTGCGAAAGGGCTCAAGTGGGAATTAAATGAACATAAACTAACTTTTCCCGGGACAAATTCTAGCTTTAACAGAACATCTAATCGCCAAGTGTTCGTAGAGGTAAATGAAGGCTGTTGTCTTGTTATGATATATTTAAATGGAGAAAAAGACGCTGGGTGCGAGAACATACTATAGAGTCTTCCCTGGTACGGCAATAGTCATCACTGGGCGCCATGTTACAGTCATCCCGGGCGCTCCCTTAGTCATCCCGGGCTTGATCCGGGATCCATCACTTAAAGCAGCCGCAACCTCAATGCTTTTTGGACCCCGGATCGAGCCCGGGGTGACGAGTGAGGTCATCCCAAACTTGATTTGGGATCCGCTACTTAGAGCCGTTATAACCCTGAAAAAGCGTCATCCCGGGTCGAAGCCCGGGATGACTGTAAAATGGTATCTTGAGATGACCGGTACCCTTAAGGTAGTCTTAAATATGTACCAACGACAGTACCATTGTCGAAGTTATTATTGATCTTATCTACACAATCGTTAATTATGGCTGGAGCCATTGCCATACCAGTGTTCGATAATGTTAGGTTTGCAGCATCTAGCACTTGCTGAACTGTCATATTGTAACATGCACTAGTATTATCATTAACAATTAGATCTTTTAATAAAATAGGACTTGCACCAAAACTTGGATCAAACTGATCAAATTTCACATTGAGGGTAAGAGTCACTACTTGACCGGCTAACACTCCAGCATTAGTAGTTGTTGGATTTGTTGCATCAACTAATAAAACTCCAGGAGTCCCACCTTGCGGTAAGAAATTCCTTATATCAGCTGCTGAAGTAAACTTTATCTTATAACCAGTTACCATTGGTGCTACTCCGCCTGCCGTTAGGTAATCTGGGCCTGGAAAAGCTGAAGCAAATTTACTGTCTAAATAGCACCCTGAATTATTACCATGACAACTAGCTCCCCATGCTCCTTGAGTTTGAGTTCTAAAATCACCTGGTTTTATCACTGAAGGTGGAGGTGGTGGAGGAGTACATGGTTGGATGTTATATACAAAATACATTGCCCAATTCTTACCTGGAAATCCTTGACCTTTACCCCAAGCAGTTTCAGTGTTTGTAGATGTTCCACTAGTAATATTTACCACCGCGTGAGCTGCTATATACAAAGTAGTTGCCCCAACAGGATAACCAGGATCGCCTGGCTTAATTATAAATTGTACATTGTTAACCGGAGGGTTGTAAGTACCACCGTAGGGAAATTGTCCATTCTTAGGGTTGCCAGTTGGTGTTTGAGGAATGCCAGCAAGAGAGGTTGCAACCGCAAGATGTGTTTCAGAAATAGTAACACCTGGTATCGTTTTATACGTTACATATATGTAGCCATTTGAATTATTCTGAACGGTTACAGTTCCAACACCATTGGTCTGACCAGCTAATAACTGAACTGTCATAGGCTGCCCACAAAATTTTGGCACCGCAATAGCATTTGCTGCAAGCGTATTTGTTTCAAGTGCACTTGCATTAGATGCAAATAATAGCACCATCAAGCATCTTAATATATTACCAAATAATTTCATCGATATTTCCCTTTAAATATATACTTAACTTAAGCGTAATTTGGATTGTTCCATAACATCACATAATTTGCAACTATTAATTGTATATTTAAAGTGATATATAGGTTTGCTTGTTTTTTAAGTATATCAATGCTTACTTGAATTCAGGTAACTGCGACCAATCAGGATATGTAAGTTCCCAGAGGCGATGGATCTTACTGTCTTTATAATGAGCAATTAATATCACCTCAATTCTTTTCGGACTTTCTCCAGGAACCGAAATTGTAATCCATACCCTTCCAGCAAGTTTTTCTCCTTGCTCAACAAATGTCTCATTATCGTACTCAATTTGATATTCTTTTTGCGTTTGATAATATTCATGGTGCGAATTTAAGAATTCTTGATAATTTGTTACTTGACCGTTAGTGTAGAGCAAAAAATCTGTATGATAATAGTGGGGTATTAATGAAGCATTCTTCTTTAACACCATTTGGCTAAACATTTCTTTAAGTTTGTCGATATACATAAAAAATATATTTGAAATTAATATTGCTGATACTTATTATTGCTATAAATCAACCTTTTTCAAGGGTATAATTTATGGAAATCATTACAAAATTATTCCTAAGCTTCAGTCATGAAACTGTGATTTTACCACTAATAATTGTTGGATATATATGGCTTAATCAGAATGTATTTTTCCAGGCAATCTGCCTCTTGCTTTCTTCAATGTTATTAAATGCTGCACTCAAAGTCACATTTAAAATTCCACTTAATCCTGAACTTGGAAAAATTGGTTTTGCCTTCCCAAGTGGCCACATGCAATCTACTACAGTCTTTTACGGGTGGCTTTATAGCCATTTTAAGAACTTTAAATTTCGAGTTTTTATAATTTTTGTTCTTTTAGGGGTTGGTTACTCATTAGTATATAACAGATTCCACAATTATATTGATGTATTTGGTGCAGTATTTTTTGGAGTATTATTAATACTTAGCACGCGATTGGTAATAAAAAAATATCCCAAAATTTATGATTTAATTTGTATTATCTTTGCTTCGCTTTTGATGCTTTACATTTATTTGATGAATACACTCACCGATTATAGTTGGATGGTCTATCTTGCGCTAATTGGCATTATATTTTCTCACAGAATATTTGTAAGAACCTTTGATACAGTTTTGACAAAAAGATTCAAGCTGTTGAATACTGTAATTGCCATACTTTTCGTAGGATGCATTAAACTGGTATTTGGATTGATTGACCAGGGCAATATAATATACATAATGCAATGGTTGCTAGTGGGAGTAAGCCTCCCATTCTCAAGATTTATTTGTAATAAAATTAAAGAAAGATAACACCTAATGCAATTTCTGCCCATTTGGCAATTCATGATCTGGCGCAATTAAAGTGATTGCTCCTTGAGTATCAGTAAAACCCACTAGCAAAAACTCGGAAATGAATCCAGCAATATTCTTCTTTCCTAAATTAACGCAACCTACTATACGTTTTCCCTGTAAACTGCCTGGTGTATAATGCACGGTGACTTGAGCGCTAGTTTGAAGTACTCCTATTTGTTTGCCAAAATCTGCCCAAATTTTGTATGCTGGCTTTCGCGCTTTTGGGAATTCTTCAACCTTAATAATAGTTCCTGACCTTAGCTCAACTTTTTCAAAATCTTCGTAATTTATAATATTCATAACCATTATATCAAATTTATAACTACCACTAATACGTATATTATTATCTCGCTACTGTCTATCCTAAACTGCGAATTTCTTCTTTGGCTATAACGCCTCTAGTTTTCATACAATCATTAGTGAAAAGTTAATTATAATTGACGATGTTAATAATTGATAATATATTTTATTGTACAGATTAACTAAAAGAGTGTTTGTATGAAATGCATGATCTTACGACCTACGGAAATTAACCCTTTTGGTAATATAATCGATACAAGACAGTTAGATGAGGAAATGGGAGATATCTCAGATTCAATAGAAATGCTTCCTAGGTCCGAATTTGTTCACTCTATTTATATGAGCCTGAGTAGGCAAAGAGAAGCTAGACCAGATATTGATGAGGATGATGGCGTGGTAGATATGAGAGAACAGTTAGCTGCAAGAAAAGGTGATGCGCCAGTTGTAGCAGCTATGATTTCTGTATTTGGTCATATCCATACTGTATATATGAGTCTGAATAATTTAAAGGAACTTGGACCAGTAACTGCTGCAAACCTTGCCGGTTCTAATTCTATACATACTATATACATGAGTCTGAATGATTTAGGAGAATTTGGGCCAGCAACTACTGCAAATCTCGCTGCAGCTCCCAATCTGCAAATTTTAGATATAAGCCGTAATATCTTAAGAACGTTTGGTCCAGCCACTGCTGATAATGTTGCTAAATCTGGTTCCATCCATACCGTAGACATGAGTCGTAATGTCTTGAGAGAAAACGGACCAGAAACTGCCAAGAATCTTGCCAAATCTGGTTCCATCCATACTGTATATATCAATACTAATGGATTAGAACGGTACGGCCCTGAAACTGCTAAGAATATTGTTGCTTCTGATAATATCCGCATTGTGGATGTAGGGTGGAATGATCTGGGAGAATTTGGACCAGCCACTGCATATGAGTTTGCCAAATCTCATTTTATCCAAATTGTAGATATGAGAGGGAATAATTTAGGTTACCATGGAATAGCAACTGCTAGAAATTTTGCTAAATCTAAGTCGATCATTAGTGTTAATATGGGTGGTAACCTACTAAAACAACATGGACCAGAAATTGCAGCTGAGTTTGCTGAATCTCAATCTATTCGTGAGGTTAATATGACTTACAACCGTCTGGGGGAGTTTGGGCCGAGAACTGCAGCTGAGTTTACTAAATCTAATTCTATCTATGCTGTAGATATGCGTAACAATCATTTTACCATTGATCAGGCCACAGAAATTGCTAGGATTTTTGCATACAATTCCCGCCCTATTAAGTTAGGAATTGAATATGTATTTCATGCCGCTATAAGGGCAGCAATGCAGCATGACAACAGCCTAATGCATGAACATTTAGAAAGAGCTGCAACCAACGTTTTTGGCCCAACACCTAGGGTTTTATTAGGGTTGGTAGAAGATTATGCGGATTCCTTCGTTGAATTTATGACATAAAACACTATTTTTTATTTTTTTTCAAAAACTAGAGTTGATATTTTATCCTTGACTATTTTAAGGAGTAGGAATAGCATCTTTTGCCAAATTATAAGCTAAAACTATGACGTCTAAATCTGAAATTACCTTAGAAATGTGGATATTGCTGTGTGCAGTAGGGATACTTATATTCCTAATGAATGTTGACTATACTGCTGTTAGTCTTACATTATTACCTATTTCCAAGGAAATTGGCGAAGATCTTAACAACTTACAATGGATGCTCAGCGGGTATACCCTTGTATGGGCGTCATTTGTTATTCCCGCAGGGAGATTTGCAGACATATACGGCAAAAAAACTGCTCTCTTACTTGGACTGACTATTTTTGCTTTAAGCTCCGCGATGATTAGTGCATCATCACAAATTGAATACTTGATTGCCGGAAGAGTTGCTCAGGGTATAGGAGCTGCTATATTTACTGCGCCATGCTGGGCAGTGATATTTTCAAGTGCGCCACTAGAAAAACAAGGATTTGTTATGGGGATTGTTTTAACTTTTTCAGGAATTGGTTTGTCAACCGGGCCAACCCTTGGAGGGTTCTTAATTCAGAACTTCAATTGGCGCTGGATTTTTTATGTCAACATACCAATTAGTATATTTGTTGGACTTGTATTCCTTTGGGTAGTTAAGTCTGAGCCAAAGAGGACAGACGCCACTAAAATAGATGTTTTAGGAACAATATTGCTATCGTCTGGCCTATGTCTTAGCGTGTATGCCCTTAATCAAATAGAGGTTTGGGGAGCTGGAATTAAACTCTTTAGCACACTTGCAGCAGGAATCATTATTGTTGGTATATTCTTTATCTACGATAGTAAAAGAAAGGAAAAGATGATTCCTAATTCTCTACTAAAAAATAGAGCATTTATGTCTTGTTCTGTGGCGTGTTTTTTTATTGCCATGACTTTCTCTCTCGTTTTAGTTCTTATGGGAATATATTTGCAAAGAATTGTGTCGTACTCAAGCTATCATGCTGGATTAATATTCTTTGCAATGACCATATCCATGGGATTTCTTTCACCCTTTGGTGGCCAAATAGTCGATAAGCTCGGTGTAAGGGTACCACTAATTGCCGCCATATTTATGGTAGCAATTGGTACCGGTCTTATGTCGCTACTAGATACTAAATCCTCAATTTATATGATTTGCTCATCCCTGTTTTTCGCAGGAACTGGCATAGGAATATTTTTTACCGCAGGAAATATCGCAATGATGAGATCTGTTCCTGCGCAAGATTTAAATATAGCTTCTGGTGTATATACCACCTGGATGATGCTTGGCAATACTATCAGCATTATACTATATTCTAGTTTACTCGTACTTTTTGCTAGACTTAAACTCATTACATCATTTTCTACAAATAGTGATATAAACGAAGAAACGAAAGCTGTTATTCTTTCTAATTTAGGAAAATTGGGCGAACCATTGTCATCCATTCCTGGAATAACAGATAAACTAATTCTAGAAATTACTAATGCGCTTGCTGATAGTTTTTCTCTTAATATGCTAATAGGCACGATTTCAGTGATTGGTGTATATTTTATAATCCGTAATAGTGTTAAATCACTAGATAAAAAGGACGATCCAAAAGATCAGTCGGCATACCACATTAGCCTTTAATCCATATTATTTTGTTTTTCAAGCTTTTTTGCCTGATTCCATAGCTCAAGCATGAACGGTACGGACTTGCCTTTGAGCGTAGTAAGACCATGGTTTTTGGTTAGCTCTTTCACTAGCGTCATTCTTTTGCTAAATTTAGCATTAACTTTATCAATAGTTTCACCTATATCATATCCAGAAAACGCACATAACGAAATCACAGCATGAATCAAATCACCTATTTCTTCTTGTATTTTCTCATCAGAACAATTCGCTTCTATATCGCTTCGTACTTCTTGACATTCATCAATTATTTGATTCAGTATCGCATATTGATCTGGCCAATCAAAACCAAACTCCCTTGCATCTTGTTCTAGCTCAATGAGTTTTTTTAGCATAATCATAATGACATACTCAAATAATGAAAACTGGTGTTATTAGCAAAACCATCTCGTTTAAAATCTTCTTTAAACCCCATCTTCTTATACATATCAGGCGCTTGAAAACTAAGTGTTTCTACGTAAACAAAACTACAACCTTGATTTTTTCCATATTCTAGCATTTTATTCATTAATTTCTTAGCTATTCCTTGTTTCCTAAATTCCTTGGCTACAGCCAAATATTTAATATGAAGCTGTGTCCAAAAGATTTGAGCAACTATTGCACCTACTAGCTTATCCTCATTGCGCATTACAAAAGATACTGGCTCAGTTGCTAGTCCGTTTATACCAGTAACTTCTATTGCATGCTGAGCAAACATGTTATATAGCGTATCTTTTAGTTCGTTATTTAGTGTTGTTTGAACTATTTCCATAATAATTTTATAAAATAAATTCTATTAATAAAGGACAATGATCAGAAACTATGTCTGGTAAAAGCAAAAAATCCAATATCTTTATTCCGCTAGAACAAAAAACATAATCTGCATGTTTTTCTTTGCCTGAATATAACCCAGTTCTAGTCGATAAGATATTGTTATTCGCAACTAGGTCAATCATACCTTCTTGAACTATTTTCAAACTCTTGGTATCAGGAGCTAAATTAAAATCCCCGCATAAAATCAATGGCTTATCTATTTTGCTAATAAAGTCTTTAATTTTGTTAGACTGTATCATTCTCTCTGGTGAATCAGTTTTGCCCTGACCATTCCAAAGGCCATGTACATTTAATACTGAAAATTCCATACTACTATATTTCAAATCATGGTGTTGCATTATTCTAGAGTGAGTTGGCCCTTTGCCAATATAATTTGGATTATCATGAATTTTAACTTGCCCATACTTCATAACTTCAATGTCTTTTTTTATAAAAGTAGCAAGACCGTATACTCCATCCACTACAGGACTAAAATAACCATTATGATTCTTTAAAATGCCTTGAATTTTAGAGTAAATATTAAGACTCAAAGACCTATCTTCAGTGGATATTTGTACATTTGCATTTTTATACACCTCCTGCAGACAAAAAATATCAACTCCCTTGTAATTCTCAATGAAATCAAGCAGTGCCGATTCCACATGACCACCCCATATATTTAAAGTCATTAACTTCAAGCTATCTTGCATGATTTCATTCTTGATAATGATTAATAAATATGGTCATATCTAGGCTCAAAAATAATACTTAAATAGATGTTATAATCATGAAAGAATATCTTTGGAAACTAAAAAATGCAATATTGTCTTTAACTACAAGGCAAACAATAGGCGTTAGATGCATGATAATCAAAGATAATGAGGTTTTTTTAGTAAAACATAGTTATATGCCTATGTGGTATCATGTTGGTGGAGCAATAGATGCAAAAGAATCCCCCATAAATGCTATCAAAAGAGAATTAATGGAGGAGGGTGGTATTAACTGTTTAAATGAACCAGAGCTATATGGAGTTTATTTAAATAATTTTCAAAATAGAGATGATTTTGTGATATTTTATACCGCCAGCAATATTACTCAAAAAGCAGTGAAGTGCCATGAAATCTCAGATTCTGGTTGGTTTAGTCTCGAGAATTTGCCGACAGATATTTCTCCTGCAACAAAGCGAAGGATCGAAGAGTATTTGGGCAACAGAGCTAAATCTGATATGTGGTGAATCAAATATGCAAAACCAGGAAATTATCATTACGAAATGTAAAATAACTGATATTAGTAGCATTTTGCCTCTAATGGAACAATTGGGCTACCCAACAAAAATAGAGCAATTAACGGAGCGATTTAGTAATTTTATCAATACTCCTGGTTATGGAGTGGCTATAGCTATAAGTAATGATAATGTTATTGGCTTAATTGCCTGGTCAAAGTCTAATCTTTTTGTCAAAGATGGCTCAAGAATACATGTTGAAGCTTTAGTCGTTGATAAAGAACACCGAAGAATTGGTATTGGTCAAGCTTTAATAAAATACCTAGAAAAACACATAAAAAAAGATAAAAATGTTTGCCATATAGATCTTACCTCAGGAACAAGAAGAGTGGTCGATGGCAGTCATGATTTCTATAATAAGCTTGGATATAGGAATGATGGGTATATGTCAAAAGTTTATCTTCGAAAAGAGTTGCTATAAGATGCCCTGGGCTCTCCATGGTCATCTCAAACACACCGCAAAGTCATCCCAAACTTGATTTGGGATCCACCTTGTGAATTGCTAATGTAGTATAGATACTGAATCAAGTTCAGTATGACTAAAGAAGGGAGAGTATATTAACAACGTTCAGGAAGACTAGTGTGGTAGAGCGTCCGGGAAGGTTATTAAAGAGTACATGATTATGAATGTGAACCATTCTTTGTCTTATGCCGAAGTCATCTTCAGTCCGATCAAAGATATTATAAGCATACTTAAAAATGTTGTTTTCATAGGCGTGAGAGCCTCACCCAGAAGTGATATACCTATTATACTGACCCCAGCAGTGCCGATACCTGTCCAAATCGCATAAGCAATGGTAATGGGAATAGTACGAATAGCCTGCTGCAAACATAGGAAGCTTCCAACTATGCTTATATAAAACACTACAGACCAAAAAATGTTTTTATGTCCATCCATTAATTTTAGTGCTATGGCAAAGCCAATCTCAAATAGTCCAGCGAGCAACAAATATAACCAACTCATGTTATCGTAATTTAAGAATTATTAAATAAGGTGATATTATATTTATTAAAGTTAAATAGCAATCTCAGAAGCAATCTCAGAGTAAAACATCATTTACTGGTTATCATAGATTGTATCAGTAGTTAAAATTCATTGACATATTAACAATACATTTATATATTTTAACCACTTTAAATTATTAAATGTATCATATGAAAGCCAAACCCAAACCATCACAAATAAGGAAAGCTATACAGCAACAGACTACGAAATTTGAAAATGTCCTACAATTAAAAGGCTTTTTAGAGGCGGCTTACAAAGCAAAAGAGAATAAAACTGTAAAGCTTAATCAGCAAGACATGGATAATATACGCACAGTGTTGACGATGAGCCCAGAAGTTGCTATCAGCGAAGCAGAGAATAACAAATTAAATCTTGTACTTACTAAGTTTGCAATTTTTGCAGTACAAAATGATTTTTCTTCAGCAATAAAGCTAATAATAGATAAAAAATTATTGGCTGACATTGATTTTCCTATATTAAATCTAGCAACAACTTTAGGGCGTAATCAAATAGTAAGGCTATTAGTGCCGCATATAAAATTGGGTGATTTAGGCAATGCTGACTACATATTATCTCAAAATGAAGTTACTGCTTTATCTCCTAAAACCGAAGTCAATGATGTAGTACTTGAAGATCCTACTAAGCAAGGTATATCACTAGCAGTAAAAGGTTATTCTCCTGTACATGAAGCAGCAAGGGTTGGCAACACTGAGGCATTAGTTGCAATGTATATACAAAATAGAGCTGTCTTTGACTGCTATAGCGCTGATGGATTTAAGCCATTTCATGTGGCCATGCGATTTAATAAATTCAAAACAGCCAAAATTATGGTCAAAATGGACCCCAAAATTGTCGATAGTAGAATGGATATAAACTACGATGAGTTTGATCATCCTACTGCATTATATATGGCTTCTACTAATCCCATTGCAGATGACTCAACTGGAAAAAGTAATGATCAGATTATGAAATTTCTGCTCGAAAATGGCGTAACTGTAGATCAACTCTGCGGCAAAGCTACTGCATTGGTGAGCGCGGTGATGGCTAGAAATTATGGCGCTATGAAAATGCTAATACAAGC
>JACCDN010207180.1_pt1 | contig 57139 bp, 54 predicted proteins | sample 7441691 | NCBI WGS metagenome assembly JACCDN01 (sample SAMN15323439, study PRJNA562643) | freshwater metagenome | isolation source: river surface water | place: USA:Blue River Watershed | collected 2017-08-16 | reverse complement strand
TTTTTCCTCCTGGATTTACTTCAAGTGTAAACCGAGACCTCGGTTCGATACGCTTGAAGGAATCAAAGAACGGTAGACAATGTCACAGCTAGAAGTTGAAAAAGACCCAATCGAAGCACTCCGCGGTACATTCCGCCGTCACGCATCCGGGGTTTCTGTGATCACTCTGCTCGATGGCGAGGATAAACCGGTTGGATTCACCGCCACATCAATGACATCCCTGGGTGCAAACCCTCCCCTAGCCAGCTTCAACGTTTCGCGAGGTTCGAGCAGTTGGGCCGCAATCGAATCGGCAAAATATGCCGCAATTCATACCTTGGGTGAAAAGAACCTTGAACTTGCACAAAAAATGGCCGCCGATCACACCAAGCGTTTTGTCGATGCCGACTGGTATGCCGGCCCATATGGTCTGCCAATATTCGGCGCAGCCACAGCTGTTTTGATTGTAAAAATCCGCGAGATTCACAGCGTCGAATCGAACGCAGTTGTAATTGTCGACGTTATTGAAGGCCTTCTGGGCGAAACTGACCCGGCATTGCTTTATTACCAACGCGGCTACATGAGCCCAGGAAAGCACCTCAGCTAAGGCAGCGTGCGCCGAGCAGAACCTTTAGCTCACCGAACAGATCCATAGTGACTGACACCTTGGCCTGCAATTTAAACAAGCGCTCTTGCCCTTCACTCATCAGAGCAATTTGCACTTCTTCGCGCCCAGAGTGAACGCGCAAAATACGGTTGAGTTCATCCAAGGTTTCTCGGGTTGCGTCAGTTTCGTTCATTCGAATTGTGAGCGGGCCGCTCGACCCCTCACCCGTGCCCTCTATGGTTTCTACCGAATAGGCATGGATTGAATTGCCGTCGTCTCGCTGGCTAACGCGACCACGAACCACTACCACTTGGTCAGCCTGAAGGTTTCGACCGTATTCAAGATAGGTTTTGCCCATCATCATGACTTGAATTTCGCCTTCAAAGTCTTCGAGGGTTACCGCACCGTATTGGTTTCCAGAAGCCCTAGCCACACGATGCTGCACCATTGTGATTAGGCCGGCAATGGTGACTTGCTCGCCATCCTTGATGGTTTCGCTCGAGGCCACCGCTCCGATGGTTTGCTCAGAATATCTGGCAAGCTGAGCTTCACGCCCGGCGAGTGGGTGGTCGCTGACATAAAGCCCGAGCATGTCGCGCTCATAGGCAAGCTTTTCTTTTTTCGGCCACTCTGGTCGATCAGGAACAGTTCCGCCGAAGGCTTCATCCATGCCTTCTTCAGAATCGAACAGTGACCCGAATAGGTCGACCTGACCAACTGCCTCATTTTTCTTGAGAGAAACCTGTGACTCGACAGCCTCTTCGTGAATTTCTATGAGAGAACGTCGGGTGTGGCCTAGTGAGTCAAATGCACCAGCCTTGATTAGCGACTCAATCACTCGCTTTGAGCAAACTGTGGCCGGAACCTTGCGCAAGAAATCATGGAACGAAGTGAATCTACCTTTTTCGGCGCGTGCCTTAGCAATGCCATCGACAACGTTCAGCCCAACGTTACGCACAGCCCCGAGCCCGAATCTAATGTCTTCGCCCACAGCGCTAAAAGCTGCGATCGATTCGTTGACATCTGGCGCTAGAACGTTGATTCCCATTCGGCGACATTCACTCAGGTAAAGCCCAAGTTTGTCTTTCGAATCACCAACCGAGGTGAGCAGTGCTGCCATGTACTCTGCCGGAAAATTCGCCTTCAGATAGGCGGTCCAGTAAGACAAAACACCGTAGGCGGCACTGTGTGCGCGGTTGAAGGCATAGTCGGCGAAAGGTAGCAGTGTGTCCCAAAGTGCCTTGATAGCTTCATCGCTGTATCCGTTGGCTTTCATGCCATCAGAGAAGCCCTGGTATTGCTTGTCTAGTTCTTCTTTGTTCTTTTTACCCATTGCTCGACGCAGCAAGTCGGCTTTACCGAGAGTGAATCCTGCAGCCTTTTGAGCCGCAGCCATTACCTGCTCTTGGTAAACGATAAGACCATAGGTCGGGTCAAGAACTTCAGCCAAAGACTCTGACAGTTCTGGGTGAACCGAATCAACCTCTTGCAGGCCGTTCTTTCGAAGAGCGTAGTTAGTGTGCGAGTTCATACCCATCGGACCAGGACGGTACAAGGCGATTACCGCCGAGATGTGCTCGAACAGGGTTGGCTTTAGTAGCCTCAACAAAGAACGCATGGCTGTTCCATCAAGCTGGAATACGCCAAGGGTGTCTCCGCGTGAAAGCAACTCGAATGTTGCTGGGTCAGAGTCAAGGTCTAGGTCTTCAAGAACAACTACTTGATTACGGTTCGACTTGATGTTTGCGAGCGTGTCATCAAGAACGGTCAGATTTCGCAGACCTAAGAAGTCCATCTTGAGCAAACCGAGCTTTTCACAAGGCGGTTGGTCAAACTGAGTGATGACAGCGCCATCGTCTTCGCGCTTCATGATCGGAATTACGTCGATCAATGGCTCTGCAGACATAATTACACCGGCAGCGTGAACACCCCACTGGCGTTTCAGTGACTCAAGCCCTTGAGCCAGCTCGAATACTTTGGCTGAGTCTGGGTCGCCTTCAATGAGATCTCTAAAATCTTGGGCTTCTTTATACCGCTCTGAATCTTTGTTAATCAGGTCATTAAGCGCGATGTCGCGACCTAGAACCATCGGTGGCATGGCCTTGGTTAGTTTTTCACCAACCGAATATGGCATGGCCAAAACGCGCCCGGCATCTTTAAGAGCCTGCTTGGCCTTGATGGTTCCAAAAGTGACAATTTGCGCAACACGGTCATCGCCGTACTTTTCAGAGACGTATCGAATGACCTCGCCACGACGACGGTCATCGAAGTCAACATCGATATCGGGCATCGAAACGCGCTCAGGGTTCAAGAATCGCTCAAAGATGAGACCATGCTTCACTGGGTCGAGTTCGGTGATTCCGAGCGCATAGGCAACAATCGAACCCGCGGCTGAACCACGACCCGGGCCAACACGGATTCCCTGTGCACGCGCCCAAGCGATGAAGTCGGCAACTACCAAGAAGTAACCGGGGAAACCCATCTGTTTGATGACTTCAACTTCATAAGAAACCTGCTTGGCTTGCGCTTCGGGAACTTGGCCCTTGTATCGGCGCCCCATACCCTCGGCCACCTCTTGCTCAAACCATGACGCCTCGGTGTGACCTTCAGGAACAGGAAAACGAGGCATAAGTTCGCGTTCTTGAAACTCAACCTCACATCGCTCGGCGATTAGCAGTGTGTTGTCACAAGCTTCTGGATAGTCAGCGAACAGTTCTCGCATCTGTGCAGCAGACTTGAGGTAAAACTCTTGAGAATCAAACTTGAATCTATTTGGGTCGTCAAGGGTTGAGCCAGATTGCACGCAAAGCAATGCCTCGTGTGCGGCTGCATCGCCGGCGTGGGTGTAGTGCAAATCATTGGTGGCCAATAGCGGCATGTCTAGCTCTTTGGCGAGCTTCAGAAGGTCAGACATGGTTCGACGCTCAATGTCTAGACCGTGGTCCATGATTTCAGCGAAGAAATTCTCTTTGCCAAAAATATCCTGGAATTCAGCCGCGGCTTTCTTGGCCTCATCGTATTGACCGAGGCGCAGTCGGGTCTGAATCTCTCCAGAAACACACCCAGTAGTAGCGATTACACCCTGACCATAGGTTTGCAGCAGCTCGCGGTCCATTCGTGGCTTGAAATAAAAGCCATCGAGCCAGGCCTTGGATGACATGCGGAACAGGTTGTACATACCCGCGGTGTTCTGCGCGAACATCGTCATGTGGGTGTATGAACCAGCACCCGAAATGTCGTCTTCGCCACCACTACCCCAGCGAACCTTGGTTCGCTCTTGACGCTTTGTGCCAGGGGTTAGGTAGGCTTCGATGCCGATGATCGGCTTTACACCAGCCGCTTTGGCAGTTTTATAAAAGTCGAATGCGCCAAAATTGTTGCCGTGGTCGCTTATGCCAATCGCTGGCATGCCCTGATCAACAACTGCCTCGATAAGTGGCTTCACGCGAGCTGCGCCGTCGAGCATTGAGTACTCGGTGTGTACGTGCAGGTGTACAAATGAATCTTTATTCAATTTGACTCCTTTCACACATTCTTTTCACTCGGATAGACCAGCCTATCCCCCAATACCAGCCCCAGCCGGCAGCTATCGCCGCTGTTTCTAGTTTGAGCGAAGCACTTCTAATGCATGGCTCAGGTCGGCGGGATATTCGCTCTCGAATTCAACGATTCCACCCTTGGTTGGGTGTTCAAAACTAAGTTTCATTGCGTGCAGCCACTGACGATCTAGTTGCAATCTTGCGGCAAGCTTTGGATCAGCCCCATACATAGTGTCGCCAACAAGCGGGTGTCTGAATGCAGAGAAATGAACGCGAATCTGGTGCGTGCGTCCGGTTTCTAGAACCACCTCTACCAAAGATGCAGCCGGAAACGCTTCGATGGTTTCGTAATGGGTCACCGAGTGCTTGCCATCGTTCATGACGGCAAATTTAAATTCGGCTTTTGGGTGCCTGCCGATGGGTGCATCAAATGTTCCGGCCAGAGGGTCGGCTAACCCCTGAATCACAGCATGATAAATCTTGTGCACAGTTCGATCGCGAAAAGCTTGCTTTAGACGTGAATAAGCCAATTCTGATTTCGCCAACGTCATTAGCCCACTCGTGCCGACATCGAGGCGCTGAACGATACCTTGGCGCTCTGCAGCACCAGAGGTAGTGATCTGAACGCCAAGGGCCAAGAGAGCGCCGGGAACAGTGGGGCCATCCCAGCCCACTGACGGGTGAGCTGCAACACCTGCAGGCTTGTCGACAACGATTATGTCTTCATCTTCAAATACGATTCGAAAACCAGGAACCTCAACTGGAACGATGGCCAGCGGAGTTTTTGGAGCCGGCATCGATATCTCGATAATTGCGTCTTGAACCAAACGGTCTGACTTACCGATTTCACGCCCGTTTAGTGACACCAGACCATCGACTAGAAGTTCAGCTGCCGCAGATCGCGACAGGCCCATCAGCTTGGCAATTGCCGCATCGGCTCTTTCACCAATAAGTGAATCAGGTACGGGTAGGTGCTTGATTTCACTCATAAAACTAGTTGCCAGTCAGTGAAGGTGACTTAGATTCGTCTTGAACCTCTTCGAGCTTGGCTTTTCCAATCTGTTCACCTCGGATGAGCCTTAGCGCGCCCAAAGTGCAGGTAATCACAATTGCCATGTCGGCGATATTGAAAATTGCAAAATTGAATGGCAACTGGATGAAGTCAATAACAGTGCCGTCAGCAAAACCAGTTGCACGGGTAATTCGATCAATCAGATTGCCGACAACACCGCCAAGCAAGACACCGGCCATAATAGCCCAGCTCAAAGTTTCGATTTTGCGACTGAACCAAAGGATGGCAAGCGCCGCCAGGCTAGAAATAATGGTGAAAATCCAGGTAATTCCGAAGCCAAGCGAAAAGGCAGCCGAATCATTGAAGGCGAGTCGCAACTGAACCAATTGCCCGATAAATGGAACTAACTCACCCGGATGAAGATTCGCCATCGCGGCTGCCTTGGCCCACTGGTCGAGTGCAATCACGATCCAGGCGGTGATTACAACCGCAACAGCAAAGCGGCCAATGACTCTATTTTTTGCCACAGCTTAGATGTTTGAGTCGTTGTTTTCGAAACCATTTACCTGAAAAGGCTGGTCGGCCTGCGCGGCCGCTGCTTCGAAGTTGTAGGTCAAGGCTGGCGAAGTTACCGGACGATCGGTCGGTGCAACGTCAGATTCATCCAAGTCAGTCAACTGGGCTTCGATGTAGGCACGCAACTTGGTGCGGTACTCACGCTCGTAGCTTCTAAGCTCTTGGATACGGTGCTCGATCAGGGCCTTCTCTTGCTCAAGGCGGCTCATATCGGCACGCTGCTGAGCCTCTGCCTCACGAACAACGCGAGCAGCTGTTGCATGGCCTTCAGCGATTAGAGCATCACGCTTGGCCAAACCTTCACGAACATGCTCTTCGTGGAGTTTACGGGCCAGCTGAAGCAAGTTGTTGGTGTTGTTGGTATCTAGTGAACCTGGATCTTGGGTGGCCTCAGGGAATGGGCTGGCAGCCGAAGGAGCAATTGTAGGACTCGAGATCGAATCTACCGAAGGCGCATTCAGCTGGTCAACCAAGCCTGCTCCACTGCGCTGCAATTCGGCAATTCTTGATTCAGAAGCCAATAGTCGCTGGCGAAGGTCTTCGTTCTCAACGCTCAGGCGTCGAAGCTCAACTACGATTTCATCGAGAAAATCATCGACTTCATCCTGGTCATAGCCTTCACGGAACTTGGTTGGCTGAAATCTCTTGTTGACTACGTCTTCGGGAGTCAATGGCATTTAGATACCTCGTTTTGGTTTAGGAGCCGATTGGGGAGGTCGGCTTGCTACTAAAGACAGGTTACCGCAGGTAAACAGAGGTTGGAAACAGAGTTGCTAAATGTAGGTGATAGCGATTTGTTTTAGCAGATTGCCAAGAAGTCGAATTGCAATCAGCAATATTGGCCAAGCCAAATCAAATTGAATCGCACCAAGCCTCAGCGGCGGAACAAAACGACGCACAAACTTGAGAGGCGGGTCTGTAACTGTGAAAACTACTTCGAAAAGCACTACCAAAGCGCCGGTCGGCCTAAAACCGCGCTTGAACGCGATTACTAGGTCAATGATCGCCCTGGCGATCAGCGCATAAGTGAAAATGGCAAGAAGCCATCCGAGGATGTTGAGAAATATTGCCATTTCGGCGAACCACTAAGGACGAACGATTAGTTCGTCGGCAAGACCGACGGCGTCTTCTTCTTCTTCGTTAACCAAAACGTGTGACGGGCTTAGCAAGAACACCTTGCCGGTAACGCGCTTGATGTGACCCTCGAGACCGTGCTGCAGGCCAAGCAAGAAGTGAACCATGTTGCGGGCGTCACTCTCTGACAACTCGCTCATGTTTACGATGACTGAGATACCGCTTCGAAAGTACTCTGCGATGACCACTGCATCTTCGTAAGAAGAAGGCTGAATCGTGAAAATCTCGTTGACATCGCTGACGCCACGGCCGCGTGAACGCATTGGAGTAACGCGAGCAACAGGACGCTCGGTTGGGGTTGCCGCCGGTGCAGCTACCGGACGAGCTGGTAGAGCCTCGTCGCCGCCACTTACGCCAAGCCAGTTGCCGACCTGTGAAAAAATATTTGCCATTTTTTATCCTCCTGAGGATTACTTCTCTAGCCAGAATATGGCTATTTTGAGCGATTGCCTGTGATTGCCGTGCCAATGCGCAAGTGTGTCGCGCCAAACTCAATTGCAGCTTCAAAATCGTGAGACATGCCCGCTGAGATGTACTTTGAGTCGGCAGAAATTTTCTGCAACTGTGCACTCGCTTTAGCGATGGTTTCGAAGTCTATTCTTGGGTCACGATCTAGTGCAGCGACCCCCATAACGCCTAGCAGATTGAGATTTTTAGATTCGAGAACTGCATTGGCAAACTGCTCTAAATTGGCCGGTTCAATTCCGCCACGAGCTGCATCCTCGGTAAGGTTCAACTGAATGAAGACCCCCACCGGTTTAGGCGCATCAATTGCGCTCTTGATCAAAGCAGAAAGTAACGATTGGCGATCAAGCGAGTGGATTACACTTGCGTACTCAAGCGCCGATTTGACCTTGTTGCTTTGCAACTGGCCAACGAAGTGCCACGTAATTGCTTCATCGCTGCGCTCGGCAACCCACTTTGACTTTGGATTGGCTTCTTGATCCCGATTTTCGCCAAAATTTCGTTCACCCAGGTCAATTAGGTCTAGAACAAGTTGCGGCTCGTGATTCTTAGAAATCACGACAAGCTCTACATCGCTGGCCAATCGGCCGCAAGCCTCAGCGCTGGTAGCGATTCGATTTCGAACTTCGACCAGACGCTGGGCTAAAGGCAAATTTTGCAAAATTTCTAGCGAAGAAATTCAGGGATGTCTAGGTCGTCGCCCCAGGTGCCATCAGCTGACTGAGGCTTACCGGTGTCTGACGCCTTGATTTCGGCGATGATTTCGTCTTCGTCAACACCAGAAATCACAGTAACAGCTTCGGTAGTTGGGTTTGAAGATTCGAACCACGAAGTGCTGCTGGTCACCACCGGAGGTACAACCGGTGCGATAACCGGCGAAGCCGGTGCTGCAATTGAACTGAATGGTGCTCGCTCAACTCGACGTGGTGCACCACCATCAAAGCCAGCCGCAATGACGGTAATTCGAACTTCGTCGCCAAGGCTGTCATCAACTGACATACCCCAAATGATGTTGGCCTCTGGGCTTACAGCTTCTTGAACCAGTCGTGCTGCCTCGTCAACCTCGTGCAAACCAATGTCGTTGGCACCCTGGATAAGCAGCAAGACACCGTGAGCGCCGTCGATGCTGGCCTCAAGCAACGGGCTTGAGACCGCAATTTCAGCTGCGCGAACAGCGCGGTCTTCACCCTTGGCGGTTCCGATACCCATCAATGCCGAGCCAGCGCCCTTCATGACTGACTTCACGTCTGCGAAGTCAAGGTTCACTAGCCCTGGGTTTGTAATGGTGTCTGTGATTCCCTGAACACCAGCGCGAAGTACGTCATCTGCTGTTGCAAAGGCCTCAACTACTGAAACAGTCTTGTTGACCAGCTCTAGCAAACGCTGGTTTGGCACCACGATAAGAGTGTCAACTTCGTTACGCAGGGTGTCGATGCCCTGCTCAGCCTGTTGAGCACGACGCTTGCCCTCAAAACCGAATGGTCGAGTTACAACACCGACAGTTAGAGCTTCTAGAGTTTTAGCAATGCGTGCAACTACTGGAGCTGCACCGGTTCCGGTACCTCCACCCTCACCAGCGGTAACGAAAATCATGTCAGCGCCCTTTAGAGCGGCTTCAATTTCTTCGGAGTGATCTTCGGCTGCGCGACGGCCAATCTCTGGGTCGGCACCTGCACCTAGGCCGCGGGTAAGCTGGCGACCAATGTCGATCTTCACGTCGGCGCCGCTCATCAGCAAGGCCTGCGCATCGGTGTTGATAGCGACGAACTCGACACCGCGGAGCCCAGCTTCGATCATTCGGTTGATGGCATTTACGCCACCGCCGCCGACGCCGACAACCTTAATTACCGCTAGATAGTTCTGCTCTAGACCCACGATGTTCCTCCGGACTTATAAAAGCAATTTTTGAGATTAAAGGTTCAACCTGAACCTTATGGTTTCTCGATTTAATTGCGTTGCGCCAAGAAACTATTCGCTGCAGTGCCTTATCCATGGCATTTTTGCAGGCGTGTCTAGAACTTTGAGTAGTTTTCTGTTGGTGCGTTTGGTGACGAGACGTCGTAGGTCACTCGAACGTTAGCTTTTTGGTTGGCAATCAGTGCAGAAAGAGCTTTCGACTTCAAGACCGACTGAGAACTGTCACCCCAAATAACGCGCTGTTTGGCATAGCCACGCAAAACCATGGTCACGTTATCTTTTGACTTTGCATCCATGGAATAAACCTTCGGAAACAACTCAACCGGTAGCGCAAGAAGTACATCAACTGCGGCCTGATATTGCTCTGATTTGCTTGGGTCACCCGAAACCGAAACTGTTGGGTAACGATCCTTTGCAGTGGCCTTACCAATACGCACCCCGGCTGGGTCATACAGGTAATCCACTCCACCGATGCGAATAATGCAAATGGGCTGGCGCTCGGTGATTTGAATCAACAAACCGTGAGGCGGAAGGCTCACTACCGAAAAGCTCTCGATCAGCGGAAAAGCCTGGAGCGAAACACCAATTTCTTCTGAACTGATCATTGGCAGCGGCTTGCCCAGTTGATCTTTGATCGCGTTCAAAATTGATTTTTCAGCCAGTCGAACTTCACCGGCGACCGAGATCTTCTTTACCGCCAGTAATGGCGTGAAAATCGTGGCAAGCACTAAGGCGATGAGTGCGCTGAACGAGGCGATAACGGCGATGATTACCCGACGTCGATTTCTAGAATATGCGGTAAATCTGAGCGCTTCAGGCGAAAGTTTTTTTGCTAGGCCCTTGCGCGATGTAGCTTTTCGAACCAAACTGAGGCGTTTTTGCTCTTTTTTCACCGATGCCGGCAATTTTGCCGACTTTAGCTTGGCGGGCTTTGTCTTTGCAGATTTCTCGGGTGGTGCTGCCTGCAATTGCACCGGCTTTTTAGGCAAAGCCGAATTACTCGACGGCTTGGCCGACGAGTTTCGAGTTTGCGGTTTTCTCAAAGCTACTTCTTTAGCGCTTCAAGAAGCTCTGGACACATTCGGTAAATGTCACCACAACCCATGGTCATGATGAAGTCACCAGACTTTGCAAGTGAAGCTGCAACTGCAGGAACATCATCCCAGATCGGAACGTAGTGAACCTGGGCCTGGTTCTTGAAACGGTCACTGACCAATGCGCCGGTAACACCTGGCTCTGGGTCTTCACGTGCCGCGTAGATGTCGAGCACAATCACTTCGTCGCTGGCCGATAAGGCATCAGCAAACTCTTGAGCCATGATTCGAGTTCTGCTGTATAGGTGTGGTTGAAAGACAGTGATCAATCGACCTTCGCCGACCACTGCTTTAGCAGCTTTGATAGCGGCAGCAGACTCGGTTGGGTGGTGGGCGTAATCGTCATAGACCGAAACTCCACGTTCCATTCCATGAAGCTGAAAACGACGATCAGTGCCGCCAAAGGCTTCAATCGCCTTGAGGCTTTCTGCAGCATCAAAACCAAGGCCAACCAATACCGCAAGCGCACCGGCGGCATTGATTGCATTGTGTTCGCCTGGAACGCTCAGCTTGGCCGACAAAACTTTGCCATCGACACTCAGGCTAAATGAAACTCGGGCGCCAGTTGCATCAACATCAAACAGTCGTACATCAGCCAAATTATCTTGACCGAAGGTGATTACTCGTTTGTTGGTAATTAGCTTGGTGACGCGAACGGCACCTGGGTCATCAGCACTGATTACGACAAAATCTTTGGCACCATTTGCAAACTTCGCGAATTCGGCCTCAAATGCCGCTTCGCTTCCGTAGTGATCTAGGTGATCTGCATCAACGTTGGTGATCAAAGCAACTGCGGTGTCGTAATGAAGGAATGAGCCATCTGACTCGTCGGCTTCAATGACGAATAAGTCACCAGAGCCGGCAGCAGAAGAGGCGTTCAATGCTGCGATTACACCACCGTTTACAAAACTTGGGTCCTCGCCAAGACCCAGAAGTCCGGTGATGATCATGCCGGTGCTCGTAGTTTTGCCGTGTGCGCCAGCAACCGCAATTACCTCGCGCTTTGAGGTCAGATAGGCCAGAGCTTGGGAACGGTGAATAACCGGAATACCGCGCTCTTTGGCCAGCAGGTATTCCGGGTTAGTCGGCCAGAGTGCTGAAGTAACCACGACTGTGTCTGGGTTGCCTAGGTTCGCGGCATCATGACCAATAGTGATTTCTGCACCAAGTTCGCGCAGTGCCGCAACTGTATCGGTGTCGCGCAAGTCGCTACCAGTAACTTTGTGGCCCATGCCAAGAAGTATGCGAGCGATTCCGCTCATGCCCGACCCGCCAATGCCAATGAAATGAACTGTGCCGAGGTCGGCAGGTACCGGCTGGGTGAAGTCTGGCTTAATCATTTGGTTCCTTACGCTCGGTAATAAGACTAGGCATTACGCCTGAAAATTGGATTACAAAACACCGAGAATCAAAGTCAAAAGGCGCTCCGAACCATCGGCTACACCGACCGACTTGGCGCCATCTGCCATCGCCTTAAGCAGGCGTCGGTTCGACATGAGCGGCACAATTTCTGATGCTACATAAGCAGGCGTGAAGTCTGAATCAAGAACCAGGGTTGAGCCGCCAGCAGCGACAATCTCGGTCACGTTGAACCGTTGCTCACCATTCCCTACCGGATACGGAACATAAGCTGCAGGTAATCCGACCGCGGCAAATTCGCTGACGGTAGATGCTCCGGCTCGCGAAACGGCAAAATCGGCAGCCGAAATCGCAAGATCCATCCGGTCACAGTACGCGATTCGCACAAATCCTGGTGCACTAACCGGCGCCAACTCTGACCTACCGCCGACGATGTGTAGTACCTGAATTCCTGCCGCATTCAAGACGCGCCTCGAAGCTTCAATAGTGTCGTTGATGCGCTTGGCTCCCAATGACCCTCCGGTTACCAATAGAGTCACCGAATCAGGGTCTAAGCCAAAATGGGCGCGGGCCGATGCTCGATCACTGTGGTTGGCCAATTCTTCTATTTCGCCGCGAAGAGGCATACCCACAAAAGTTGCATTCTTGAGTTTCGTACCTTTGAAAGCAACCCCAACTGCGGCAGCAAACTTCGAGCCGAGTTTATTAGCCCAACCGGGCAAAGCATTCGCCTCATGTACCACAAATGGCACTTTGGCACGCTTTGCCGCCAGGTATGCAGGCGCACTGGCGTACCCGCCAAAACCAACAACCACGTCAATTTTTTTATCCAGGATGATTTTTTCAACCTGCTTGACAGTGGCATGAAACTTGGCAGGAAACTTAATTGCATAGCCGCCCAGGCGTCGAGGAAAAGGCAACTTTGCAATTGTCAGTAGTTGATATCCTCGGGCGGGAACTAACTCAGCCTCGAGCCCCTCAGACGTGCCGAGAGCCCAAATCTGGTCGCTAGCTGAACGAGCGACAATCTTGTCGGCAAGCGCGAGTAATGGATTAACGTGCCCGGCAGTACCGCCACCTGCTAGTAGAAAGTTAGTCATCGCACTCTCCTAGGCTGACGAAAGTGAGACAGATTCTGGTGATTATCTCGTTCGATGGCTAGAACCAATCCGATTGCGCCGAGAGTAGCAACCAGCGATGAACCACCCTGAGAAATCAGAGGCAGCGGCACACCCAAAACCGGCAGCAACCTGAGAACCACGGCGATGTTGATCAGTGCCTGCAGCACGATCCAAGACATCACACCGCCAACAACGAAGCGCGCGAAATCATCCCTGGTATTTTCAAAAATTCGTCGAAACGAAATCGCCAAGAATACGAACAGGCCAATGAGCACAGCTGCGCCGATTAGACCGAGTTCTTCACCGATAACGGCAAAAATGAAGTCGTTTTCTACAACCGGAATCCAACTCCACTTCATTTTGGATTCGCCCAAACCCGAGCCAAAAATACCACCGGCCGCAATCGCGTATTCACCGTGAATCGGTTGCCAGTTGTAATCATTTGGGTCGGGTGCACTTGGATTCAACCAAGCCATGATGCGACCCACGCGAGACCCCGAACCAACCGTCAAAAGCATCGGCACAGAAATAATTACCGCGGCTATTACGGTCAAATTGATGCGATTAGGCATACCAGCCAGATTCAACAGCATCATGACTGATGCAAACATCACAATTACAGTTCCGAGGTCACTTCCAAGTAGCACGCACCCCATAGCGGCCACTGCAATTAGCAAGGCCTGCCACCAGACCCGGCCGTCATAAAGGCGATCCTGTCGCTTTGCCATCCAGAGTGAAAGCATCAAAATCAAGCCAATTTTCAAAAACTCGGATGGCTGAATCGCACCAACTCCCGGAATTTGAATCCAGTTTCGGTTGCCACCAACGCTCTTTCCGATTACCAGAACAAGAAGCTGCATGCCCATCGTGATTACAAAGGCAAACTTTGCGAAACGTTTAATTGTTTGAATCGAAAGCATTGACGCTGTTGCCAGGGCGATTAGCCCGATTGCACCAAATAACAATTGACGCCCGCCGATAGTTAGCGAGTTGTTCGTGTCTTTTAGTGAGTCAATCGACGAAGCAGAAAACACCATCACCAAACCAAAAACCAGCAAGAAGAAGGTGAACGCGAGCAGTCGATAAAAATTTTGAGACTGTGCAGCGAATATTCGGTTATACATTCCGCGAGCAGCTGAACCAGAGTTTGCTCTCAGTTCGCGAACGCTTGAAGAAATGTTTAGCTGAGGTCGAGCCGGTTTAGCTGCTGGTGGACGACGGCGTTCGCGCGCCTGCTTCACTTGAGTGCCATCCTGACAGCTTCAGAGAATGAGTTACCTCGATCGGCGTAATCCTTGAATTGGTCCATTGAAGCGGCTGCTGGTGCAAGCAAAACAGTGTCTCCTTCACGCGCCAACGACACAGCCGCTGCGGCTACCTCCGCCATAACTTCAGCGCCAGCATCTGCCAAAATTTCGATTACCGGCTTGGCGCCGAGATGGCGTGAAATCGCCTCTAGCACCGGTTCGCGATCTTTGCCGATCACAATGGCAGCCTTTATTCGATCAGAGTACTTTTTGACTAGCTCGCTGATGTCAACACCCTTTAGCAAACCACCTACTACCCAGACAATGTTGTCAAAAGAATTCAGCGATGCCGCAGCCGCGTGCGGATTGGTGGCCTTAGAGTCATCAATCCATCGAATGCCATCTGCCTCAGCAACCAATTCAATTCGGTGTGCGTCAAGTCTAAATTTCTTGAGTGCGGCTTTAATGTCAACCGGTGAAACCCCGTATGAACGTGCCAGCGCCGTCGCTGCCGCTGCATTTGCCATCAGGTGCGGAGTCATAACACCGATGTTTGAGAGGTCTTCGAGCGTCGCAATTTCGAGTGCGGTATTGGCCCTGTCATCCAAGAATGCACGATCGCAAAGAATGTCTTCGACAAAGCCAACCTCGCTACGCATAGGGGTACCAATGGTGAACCCGATTGCGCGTGCACCCTCTTGAACGTCGGCATTTTCAACCATGCGCTCGGTCTGTGAGTCGGCAACGTTATAGACGCAGGCCACCTGGGTGTTTTCGAAAATTTTCGCTTTGGCATCACGGTAGGCCTCAAAGGAACCGTGCCAATCTAGATGGTCATCGGCAAGGTTTAGCACGGCGGCTGAAAAGGGCTTAACTGTGCCAAGGTAATGCAGCTGAAAACTTGATAGTTCAACAACAAGCGCATCGAAACCATCTGGTTCACGAATAGCGTCCAATACCGGTGTACCGATGTTGCCACAGGCCATGGCGCGTTTGCCAGACTGGTTGATCATTGCCTCAACCATTTGAACTGTAGTGGTTTTGCCGTTGGTGCCAGTGATCATCAGCCAGTCGGCAACGCGCTCAGGGTTCTTATCGCGAACTCGCCAAGCAAGTTCGATGTCGACCCAAACCGGAATTGCCTCGGCGGCAGCCCAGCGCAAAAGTTCGTGCTCTGGCGTTACCCCTGGCGAAGTAATCACCAGTTGCGCTTCAAAGCCCTTTACAGCCGCTGGCACCCCGCTTGCCGCTTCACCACTGATGTGTTCAACGCCAATGACATCGAGGATGTCTAGAAGTTCGGCATCAGCTTTTTCAGCAACGACAAGCACTTTGCAACCAAGCTCAGCCAAGGTGTCTGCGACCGAGAAGCCAGTAACTCCGAGCCCAAAAACTACAACTCGCAGGTCACGCCAATTGGCGTGCCAACTATTTAGCTGAGAAAAATCAGTCATAAGTATGCTTAGCCAGCAATCCACTCAAGATAGAACAAGCCGATACCGCTGAGCACGCAAAGACCGGCGATGATCCAGAAACGAACCACAACGGTGACCTGGGCCCAGCCTTTCAACTCAAAGTGGTGGTGCAGCGGGCTCATCAAGAAAACGCGTCGCCCAGTTCCGGTCCTCCACTTAGTTAGTTTGAAGAACACTCGCTGAATAACAACTGAGCCTGTGACGATCACAAAAATACCGCCGATCAGAAGCAAAAGGAGTTCGGTACGAGAAAGAATGGCAAGTGCCGCCAGTGCGCCACCGAGCCCAAGCGAACCGGTGTCACCCATGAAAATTTGCGCCGGTGAGGTGTTGTACCAAAGAAAGCCGGTTAGGGCTCCAACAATCGCGGTAGAAACCACAGCAAGGTCAAGCGGGTCACGAACCGAATAACAGGCTGAAACGTTCTCTAGCACTGATCCACAAGCCTGGTTGAACTGCCAAAAACCGATAACTGTGTAAGCGCCGATCGCCATGATCGAAGAACCAGTTGCTAGCCCATCGAGGCCATCCGCGATATTCACACCGTTTGAGGCTGCCGCAACGAGAATGTAGATCCAGATCAAGAAGATTGCCAAACCCGCGATGGTGCCAAACATCATTAGATCAATGTTGGTGTCTCTGATGGCAGAGATAAAGGTTGAAGCCGGAGTTAGCCCATCCTCGTTTGGGAATTGCAATGCAAGCAATGCAAAAACGGTAGCAACCACGCCTTGGCCGGCAATTTTAGCCCAGCCGGTTAGACCGAGGCTGCGTTGCTTGTGGGTTTTGATGAAATCGTCGATGAAGCCAACCAGTCCGAGACCAACCAGCATGAGCAAAACTAAGAGCGCTGAGGCAGAAGGCACCTCGTTATTAGCTAGCTTGCCAACAAAATATCCGATAACCGCAGCAACAATAATCACCACACCGCCCATGGTTGGTGTTCCACGCTTGGTGTGGTGTGATTCTGGCCCGTCATCGCGAATAAATTGGCCCCACTTAAGTTTGCGGAATAGCCAAATGAAAGCAGGGGTCGCCAAAAGCGTGAAAGCCATTGAGACTCCACCGGCTAGCAAAATCGCTCTCAAGAACGAACCTCCAAAAGATCATCACCCAGGTGCCTGAGGTTGGCAGACTTGGATGATTTCACCAACACAATATCGCCAGCCATAAGCATTCCACGAACAAATGCCAAAGCCTCGTCAATCGCCTCAAAAAATTTCGATTCGCCGCCCCAGGAACCCTCTTGTTCGGCACCCATGTGGATTAGCTTGGCTGCCTCTCCCACAACAATTAATTGATCGATGTTCAACCGCACAACTGTGCGACCAATAGCATCGTGCTGCTCACGCGAAGCATGCCCCAGTTCTGCCATTTCACCCAAAATTGCTATGGTTCGACGGCCTGATTTTCCGAGGTGAGCAAGCGTTTGAAGCGCCGCTTTTGTTGAGTCTGGGCTGGCGTTATAGGCATCGTTAATGACGGTCACACCATCGCTGCGATGCGTGGTTTGCATTCTCCAGCGCTCAGCCAATGGCATTGATTCAAGTGCCTCGGTAATGACTGCACGAGAAACACCAAGTTGATCAGAAACCGCCGCAGCAGCAAGTGCATTCATGACGTGGTGCTCCCCCAAAATTTGGAGAGTCAGTTTCGATACTTCGGCATCTGGCCAGTGCAATTCAAAAGCTGTGCCATCGATTGTTAAGTCGTGGCCAGTAGCTCGGTAATCAGCATCGCCCGAAGTGCCGAAACTGATTTTCTTCGCCTCGGTGAGTTCGGCCATGTCACGCACGTAACCGTCATCGCTGTTCAAAATTATGAGGTCATTTGCCAATAATCTCGCTGGCAGTTCTGCCTTAATTTTTGCTGTGGTTTCGATGCCACCAAATTCTCCGACGTGGGCCAAGCCAACCTTCAGAACAACGCCGATATTAGGCTTTGCGATTTCAGTCAAATAAGCAATGCTGCCTGGGCCACCGGCGCCCAGCTCGACAACCAAATATTTGGTGTCGAAAGTGGTTTGAAGCATCGAATAAGGCGCGCCCACTTCATTGTTGTAAGACTCAATCGGCGCGATGGTTTCGCCAACTTGACTCAAGATAGCGCGAAGCATGTTTTTGGTCGTGGTCTTGCCGTTTGAACCGGTGATGCCAATGACCTTCAAGTCAGATACAGCACGGATGCTTTGCAGCACGTGACCGGCTAATTTACCTAGAGCGAGAACAACATCCTTGACAATAATTTGCGCAATATCCTTCTGCTCAGGAAGGTGGCGCTCAACTACGGCGGCAATGGCACCGTGTTGCGCAGCAGCTGGCACAAACAGGTGCCCATCAGTAACCTCACCCGGCTTTGCGAAAAATAGCGAACCCGGCTTTACCAGCCTTGAGTCGGTTTCTACAGAACCGCTAACCAGAGTTTCATGAGAGCCTGAGCTGCCAATAATGAGTTCGCCGTCAATTGCTTTGGCAATCTCGGCTAATGAAATTGCAATCATGACCAGCCAGACTCTTTGAGCGCTGCACGGGCTTCTGCTCGGGCCGAGTATGGAGTACGAACACCGCGAATGTCACGGTAATCCTGATGGCCAGGGCCAGCCCAAAGAATCGCGTCTCCCGGTTGGGCCATAGACACGGCTTTGCGAATTGCTGCCTCCGGTGGGCTTACCTCAATTATTTCAAGGTCAGGTCTCGCGGCTCGTGCTGCTTCGATGAGACTCTTTCTTATCGAGGCCGGGTCTTCAAATCGAGGGTGGTGGTCTGTGATTACCAGCACATCCGAGCCTTCAGCAGCAATCTGAGCCATAGCAGGGCGCTTTGAAGCATCGCGGTCACCATCGGCACCAAAGACCATAAATACTCGCCCCTGCGTGACTTTTCTGACCGCAGCCAGGGTGTTCAAGAAAGCATCAGGACTGTGGCCGAAATCAACATAAACGTCTGGTCCGGTCTCGCCAGTTACTCGCTCGGTGCGACCCGGTAGATAGGCGTCAATTCCATCCTTGATGGCATCTGCGATTCGATTGGCATCAAAACCGGCCTCTACCAACATTGCAATGGCAAGTCCCGCATTTGCTGCCATGTGAATGCCAAGCAGTGGCACGCGTGAACGAATGTTGATGCCATTCGGGCCAGCTAACACAAATGAGGTGTAACGCGGTGTTTCGGCGGTCACAGCCACATGCCAGTCGGCGTCTACACCCATTTCGCTGGTGATAGTAACGACTGGAATCTCTGACTGCTTTGCAACCAGGCGGCCGTATTTTGAATCTAGGCAAACCACACCGCGGTCGGCTCGACGTTTAGTGAAAAGTGGCAGCTTTGCGGCCAGATATTCATCCATGTCGGCGTAGTCATCGAGGTGATCGTGACTTAAGTTTGTGAAACCAACCACATCGAAATGCATGCCATCAACGCGCAACTGCGACAAAGCCTGAGCCGAGACCTCTACGGCTACTGCGGTCACACCCTTCTCGCGCATGCGAGCAATCAAAGCCAGCATTTCAGGCGACTCAGGAGTGGTCAAGCGACTGACAATCACTTCACCGGCGATGTGACGCTCAGCGGTTGATGTTAAGCCGGTAACCTCGCCTATTTGACGCAAGATACCTTCAAGCAGATAACTGGTCGAAGTCTTGCCATTGGTGCCCGTGGTTGCAAAAAGCTTTGGCATGTTGCCTGGCACATTGCCATAGACATAGGCGGCCAAATCACCTAGGTGAGCTCGTGGGTTCTCGAGGATGAGCACTGGAACCGATAATTGACCAAGTTCTGCTGCACCTGCTGCATCGGTAAGAACGGCAACTGCGCCCTGCTCTAGAGCTTTTGCCACGAACTTGGCACCGTGAGTCTTTTTTCCCGGCATGGCGACAAAAAGGTCGCCGCTTCTAAGGTCACCGGTGTTCATGCTGATTCCGGTGAGCGTTACCTCGGCTGTTTCAGGCGCTAAATGAAGTGAGAATTTTTGTGCAAAAGCCTTCAGAGGCACTGGCACAACGGCCTGGGGTCTCAAAATCGGTGGAATTTGCTCTTGAATAGTCATTACTACCATTCTTCAGCAATGTTGGGCGATTTCGTGGTAGATGGAGGCACTCGGTATGTTCGGAGTGTCTGTTGCATGATTTTTTTGAACGGTCCGGCAACACCAAATGAGTTTGAAATGGTTCTCGACTTATAAACCGTGACGGCAACCACGAACTGGGCGTCTTCAATAGGACCCAAGCCAATATAAGAAACCGCGTGAAGCGAACCGTATCGACCAGTGGCAGGATCTGTAATTTGAGCAGTACCGGTTTTGGCGCCGATGCGATAGCCGGGAACCGCTCCGTAGTGACCGATGCCACCGTGCTCAACAACTTTTTCGAGCATCAAAAGAGTTGATTCGGCCGTTGCGGGCGAGACTACTTGCTTGCCAGCTTTTACCGGAGCAGTTGAATACTTTCCGTTTTCGTCTGCACAGCCATCGGTCAAAGTTGGTTCAAGCAATACTCCCCCGTTGCCAAGTGCCTGATACATCATGGCCGATTGAATTGGAGTAACACTGACACCCTGCCCGAAGGTTGATACCCAGCGCTTGATTCCATCCCAGTTTTCTAGGGTGTTCAGCAGACCAGAATGTTCGCCGGGAAAACCGATTGAAGTTTTAGAACCCAAGCCAAATTTGTCTAGATAGGCGCGGCGAATTTTGTAGTCAACCAAACCACCGATCTGGGCGATACCGGTATTTGATGAATCGCGAAGAATACCCGTGGTGGTCAACTGCTCGGTTGGGTGAAAGTGGCTGTCGGTGATGTTGTAGTTAACGCCAGGCAAAGGCCAAGAATAAGGAACAGTCACCTGGGTTTCAGGAGTTGCCTTTCCCTCTTCAATTGCGATTGCAGCGGTGATGGTCTTCAGAGTTGAGCCTGGCTCAAACGCTTGCTGAAAAATGCGGGCACCGCGATCTTCGCTTTTGCTCTTCTCTGGTGCGTTTGGGTCAACGGTCGGTGCCTCGGCAGCAGCCAAAATTCGACCTGTCTTAATGTCGATAATCGTGGCCGACCCCCAGTCGCCACGCAAGTAACTAACTGTCGATGCCATTACCTGCTGCGCGTAATACTGCAAATCTGCGTTGATGGTCAGGTGAACATCTCGGCCAGGAACAGCTTCGGTTATGGTTACAGTGCTTTCAGGAATTTTGATTCCGTCAGCACCGGTCTCGAAGGTTTCTTGACCCGAAACACCAGCAAGACACTTGTCATACATCTGCTCAATGCCAGCTACACCAATTCCTTCGGCATTTACAAAACCGACGATGTTTCCGGCCACCGCTCCGTTTGGATACAAGCGGTCAGCTATCGCATCGGTGTAGACCCAAGGAATATTCAAATCTTTGATTTGTCGATAGGCCGCGGCATCAACACGCTTCTTGACCTGGGCATATTCGCCAATTCCGGTAATTTTCTTCAAAACCGCCGCTTTAGTCATTGACAGCGCTGACGCCATTTCGCCGGCAGCTTGGTCCACCGTAACCTGCACATCTTGGTCGTTTACGGTGCGAGTGAATTCGGCAACTTTGCTCGGAGCGACATTGATGTCATAGCGCATGACTGTCTTTGCCAATACCTTGCCCTCGGCGTCGTAGATAGTGCCTCGAATTGCCGGAAGGGTGCGAGGCACCGAACGCTGATCACTAGAGATTGTGTTCAGCCGTTCAGCATCAATCACCTGAGTGTAAAAAAGGCGACCAACAAAGAGCAACGCAATGACGGTAACGATGCCAACAAAAAGCTTTAGACGCTTTTGCGGTTCACCTGGATTTAGGTAGGCCACAGTTCACCAAATTATCTAGTTGGTGAAGCGGCAATTTGACCACCGTAGCTGACCACGGTTTCAGCAACAACGGCAGTGGAAGTCGCAGCGCCTGAGCTTGCAACCATCGATGAAATATCTCCGGTGCGCTCGGTTAGTGCGGCATTTGGAATCAAGTTAGAAGCAACACGACCACTAGTGTCGAGCGCAGCCTTTGGCTGACCAAGAACGGTTTGATCTGAAATACGCAAGAAAACCGGGTTTGCGTTGGCGATCATTCCAAGTTTCTGGGCAGAATCAGCAAGGTTCTGCTGAGAAGAAAGTGAATCTACCTGCTCACTCAAGATCTGAGCGTTTGTGGTTAGCTCGCGCTTCTGGGCTTGCAAATCAGCCAACTCGTAAACCGCGTTTGAAGTCATGATGTGAATACACAGGTTCAGCACGGCAATCGCGGCAACGCAAATTGCAAGAAACACCATTGCAGAACGGTTGGCACGCGCAGCACCCATCGCAGGCAATGCGCGAAGGTTTACTCGCTGCTGCGGCTGAACTGAACGCTGGCTTAGACGTGCTGTGCTCATGCTTTACTCCGGATTTTTTCTGCTGCGCGAAGGCGAACCGACGCTGCTCTTGGGTTTCGGGCAATTTCTTCTGCTGATGCTGGCTCGGCACCTTTTACGATCAGTCGAATTGTTGGTGCGTGCTCAGGAAGTTCAATCGGAAGTTCAATGGGAGCCGAAGAGTTTGCTGCGGCGGAAAAAGCCTGCTTGGTGATTCTGTCTTCGAGCGAGTGGTAACTCATCACCACGATGCGTCCGCCGACTGCCAGTGCATCTAGCGCTGCCGGCATGGTGCGCTCAAGCACTTCGAGTTCGCCATTCACTTCGATGCGCAGAGCCTGAAAAACTCGTTTTGCCGGGTGACCTGAAGATTTACCTGGAATGAAGGGAATAACCCTTGCGATTAGTGCGGCTAGTTCGGTGCTGGTTTCAAAAGGCTGAGTCTTGCGTGCCGAAACAATTTCGCGGGCAACAGCTTTGGCGTAGCGCTCTTCTCCGAATTCCTTAAAGATTCTGGCAAGTTCAGCTTCGGTGTAGTTGTTGACGATGTCAGCCGCGGTCTTTCCGACGGTTGAGTCCATGCGCATGTCTAGCGGCGCCTCGTAAGAGTATGCAAACCCGCGGTCACGTTCGTCCAATTGCATGGATGAAACACCCAGGTCGAGCAAAATTCCATTTGCTGCAGCAATGTCTAGTTCGTCGAGAACATCCAAGATTTCTTCATAAACCGCGTGAACCAGGTGAATTCGATCGGCGAAACGCTGCAGGCGCTCACCAGCGAGGGCAAGAGCTGCAGGATCGCGGTCAATACCAACCAAGGTGATGTTAGGAAAGCGCTCGAGGAAAGCCTCGCTGTGGCCACCCAAACCCAAGGTTCCGTCAACCAGTACAGCGCCATCAGTGGCCAATGCTGGTGCAAGAAGTTCTATTGCGCGTTCTAAAAGTACTGGGTCGTGGAGTTCAGAGATTAGCTTTGCCATAGGTTATCCGGGACTAGAAAAGTCCAGGAATCACCTCCTGCGCCACTTCGGCAAACTGCGACTCTTGAAGCTTCAGATATTCGTTCCACGCCGATGCTTTCCAGATTTCAGCTCTTGAACCAACACCGATGACGACTAGGTCTTTGTCTAAGCCGGCGTATAGACGCAAGGCGGCTGGGATAGTTACACGGCCCTGCTTGTCAGGTTGTTCATCTGAGGCACCGGATAGAAAAACACGAAGGTAGTTGCGGGCATCCAGATTGGTAACCGGTGCTTGACGAATCTTGTCGTGAACGGCTGCAAACTCGGCAGCGCTAAAAACGTAAAGACAGTTCTCTTGCCCACGGGTGATAACCAAACCACTTTGCAGTTCGTCTCTGAATTTTGCCGGAAGGATTACTCGGCCCTTGTCGTCGAGCTTGGGCGTGTGCGTACCGAGTAGCATCTTCGCCCCCTTTCTCGATCGACATTTACAACTAACTCCACTTTACTCCACTTTGCTCCACATTTGTGGAAATTTAGCGGAATTTTATGAGTTTATAGCCAGCGTGTCGCGAATTCAAGGGCTTTTTGACAGTGGAGGAAAAATCCCAGTTAATGCAAAAAACCCACCCTATTCGGGTGGGTTTCGAGAGTTTTTCGGCTTATTGCCCCTGGCGGCGATCCCAACGGTCTTCAAAGAAGTTTTTTGCCTGACCCGCTTGCTTGGCAGCCTTGACTGAAGCCGGTATTTTTGAGTTAGCTATGGTGCGGTTGACATTTGAGCTGGCCAAAATAAGACCCGCGAGCATCACCAAGAAACCGACCACACCGAATGCGGCCACCTGCAACATCACTGCCACAATCAAAAGTGACAATCCAATAATGGCAACCGCTGCCCCTGCGATAATTCTTCGCGGTGAAATAACACGACCTTCGCCAAGCTTTGATGCGAGGTTCGCGTCGGTTGCATAGAAACCGCGTTCTAGCTCATCGAGAAGCTTTTGCTCTTGCTCAGACAGACCCATCGAAACTCCTAAAACTGCGCAGCGCGCCACTAGTTCAAATTGTAGGCTCCACTTCGGCGTTAGGCTAGTGCCGTGACTGAATCTAAAGCGCTACTTGGGCTAATTCAAGAAAACTTGGATGAATTTTGCAACGCCAGACGCGTTGAATTCGAAACGATTTCTCCAGATCTTGTTCCCGTTGTTGACTACACCCAAGACCTTCTCCGCGGCGGCAAAAGATTTCGTGCACTTTTCACCTATTGGTCTTGGGTGGGCGCCCTCGAATCTGCAGATCTTCAGCAATCCGAGCAGCAACGCGCCGCATCGGCTGAAGCAATGGTGAGCATCACCGCTGCCCTTGAAATGTTCCACGCTGCAGCCTTGGTTCACGACGATCTTCTCGACCAGTCAGACACCCGACGCGGAGCTCCATCCGTGCATAAAAGGTTTGAAGCCCTGCACCAAGAATCTGGATGGGCGGGAAGCCCGGAGCGATTCGGAACAGCCGGCTCAGTGCTAGTTGGCGACCTCATGTTGGGGTGGAGCAGCGAGCTATTTGGCAATGCCCTACTGAACGCACCAACTCCAGAGATTGAAACCGCCTGCCGAAACGAATTCAGCAAGATGCGAGTTGAGGTAATGGCCGGTCAATACCTAGACGTTCTAGAAGAAAATGCTGCACTTACTCGCCCCGCCAGCGAGTCGGTTGGGCGAGCAACCCGGGTGATCTTGTATAAGACAGCCAAGTACAGCATTGAAGCACCGATGTTGATTGGCGCGGCTTTTGCTGGAGCAACCCCGGCGATGCTTCGCGGTCTTTCAGCTTTTGGTATCCCACTGGGCATGGCCTTTCAGCTCAAAGATGACATCCTTGGAGTTTTTGGCGACCCTGAGTTAACCGGAAAACCCGCTGGAGATGACCTTCGCGAAGGCAAGCGAACCGTTTTGGTTGGGCTAACCCGAGAGACTCTGCCAAAGTCAATTGCCACAATATTTGACGAACTTTTGACCAGTCGAGTGCTTGACGGTGAACAGATTGCGTTCCTGCAACAAACCATCATCGACAGCGGCGCACTCGCCAAAACTGAACGGATGATGCAAGAACTAGCTGACGAAAGTTTGAACGCGTTAGAGAGCCTTGAGCTAGACCCTAGAGCTAAAGAACAGCTGAAAAAACTTGCTCTTCTAGTTATTAATCGTGACGCTTAGTTAGATCTAGTTAGATCGCGTTTCTCGGTTAGAGCGCAAGCATCATCGCTGAACGGCGCACCGCTGACTTGTGACCCTTTAGTAAAAACTCCATTGGGGTTCCAGGCAGGGTGTCGTCGAAGGTATAAAGCCACTTGACAGCTTCATCAATGTCGAGACCCGAATCAAGCAAAACGATTATCGTGCCGTGAAGACTTGCTAGTGGCTCTCCATCGACGATCAATTCGGCCGGAACCTTCAGCACTCCGTCCCGTCGCGCTGCCACCAGGTGGTGCTCCTCGATTAGTCGACGAACGCGACCGAGTGGAATATCGAGTTGGTCAGCAACTTCGGGAACGGTTAGCCAAGCAGGCACTGCATCAAGAACATCATTCACAAGACAAGATTGCCACACCTGAGCGCCTATGTGGTATCCCCTAGCCTCGTGGGATGATATTGGGGCAGCAAAATTGCGACCGGCACCACTTTTTTAGGAGTAAACGATGGCGGATCTTTCTGGCCGACTCATCGGCGGCCGCTATTTGATTAAGAATCTCGTTGCTAGCGGCGGTATGGCCACTGTCTATTTGGCTATCGACACTCGCCTGCAACGCGAGGTAGCTATCAAGATAATCCACCCACACTTATCGAACGACCAAGACTTTAGAGAAAAGTTCATGCGCGAAGCACTGATTGCCGCGCGTCTCTCACACCCAAATTTGGTGAACATTTTTGACCAAGGCCAAGATGGAGATCTTGCCTACATCGCGATGGAATATGTTCCTGGAATAACCCTTCGTGACGCGCTAAATGAACATGGCTCTATTGACTCAAAGCGTGGGCTAGCGCTTTTTGAAAAATTACTCACCGGATTAGCTGCCGCCCATCGCGCCGGAATTCTTCACCGTGACCTCAAACCTGAAAATATCTTTCTGGCAGATGACGGCAGAATCAAACTCGGCGACTTCGGTTTGGCTAGAGACATTGATAACCACACATCCACCGGCTCTTTGGTTGGCACTGTGGCCTACCTTTCACCCGAGCTAGTTCTGCGCGGCATTGCCGATGCCAGAAGCGACGTTTATGCCGCAGGCATCATCCTTTTCGAAATGCTCACGGGTCGCCAGCCGTTCGAAGGCGAGCAGGCAGTTCAAATTGCTTACCAACACGCCAATAGCCAGGTACCGGCTCCTTCAAGCATTAATTCAGAAATTGCACCGATCGTTGACGAGCTCGTGCTTTGGGCTTGTGCCAAAGACGCGAACCACCGCCCAGCAGATGCGGGGGAACTTCTTGCTGCAGTTCAGCGTGCACGCCGCGACCTTGACAACGGGCTAACTGGCCGACGACTCAACGCCACTCAAAAACTTGACACCACCGAGGTAATTTCCCCGTTGGCAACCGGATCAGGCGCTTTGCAAGCAAATGCAACTGAGGTCATCCCTGATTTCAATTCAACCGAAAAACTTGATGACCTAAATGCGACAACGGTTCTAGATGACTTGAATATCGCATTTGAAGACGAGGGTGAACTAGCCAAGTTGGGCCGGTCAAGACGCCTCCTGCGCATCGCAATTGCAACCCTATTGGCAGTATTACTCGGAGCGGGAGTGGGCTGGTGGTTTGGCCTTGGGCCAGGCGGATTCAAAGCGATTCCTGATGTTTCTAACCGAACCAGCGAACAAGCATCGGCTGCCCTCGAATCTCTAAATGCAAAGATTCAAATCATCACTGAGAGCAACGAATCCGTTCCGGTCGGATTAGTAATTCGCACTGAACCGGGCGCTGGGTCACTTTATTTTGGGGGCGACATCAAGATTGTCACCTCGGCTGGTCCGGCCGTCGTAACCGTGCCTAAGCTACTGGGTAAAAACCTGGCCGAGGCCACCACAGCGCTGGTAGGGGCTGGCCTAAAACTGGGCAAAGTCTCTTCTTGGTTTGTTGATTCACCGCTAGGAACGGTCTACGAAACTTCTGCTGACGCAACTGCTGAATTACCCGGTGGCACTGCCGTCGACCTCAAAGTCTCATTGGGGGCAATTCCAGTGGTCGCGGGGTTGAGCCAAGAAGTAGCAACTGCAGCTCTAACCGCAGCCGGGCTCAAAGTTGCCGGGGTCTCTGAAGAATTTTCAGACACTGTGGCCAAAGGCCAAGTTATCAGTATCATTCCAAGCACCCAGCCTCTTGGCGAAGGCTCAGAAGTCACTCTGACAATTTCCAAAGGTCCAGATCTAGTCGCAGTTCCAGCAGTGGTTGGCGAAACCATTCTGGCGGCCGAGGGAGCCCTCAAAGCAGCAGGATTCAACGTGGTAGTAGACACCGATCAGTTGAGTAGTCGATGGGGAATCGTGAAGGTCAAAAGAGTTAGCCAACCAGCTGGAACACTGGTCAAATCAGGCTCGACGATTACCATCTATAGCCGCTAGAGCTCGCGCACACTCATACTTAAATGTTTATCCCCGCCGATATTCGGCGGGGATAAACATTTGGTTCAAATTTAGCGTTTAGCCAATTGCTCGGCTACTAGGAACGCCAACTCAAGTGATTGCATGTGGTTTAGGCGCGGGTCGCAAACTGATTCGTAGCGCTCCTCGAGGCTCGCCTCATCGATCATTTCAGAACCACCGAGACACTCTGCAACGTCATCGCCGGTTAGTTCCACGTGAACACCACCAGGGTAGGTTCCGGCAGCCTTGTGCACCTCAAAGAAGCCACTGACTTCATCCATGACATCATCAAAACGACGTGACTTGTAGCCATTCTTAGTGGTTATACCGTTACCGTGCATTGGGTCTGTGATCCAAAGCGGGTTGGCTTCAGAGTCACGAACAGCCTCAACCAATTTAGGAAGTTCATCGCGAATCTTGCCAGCACCCATACGGGTGATGAAGGTCAAGCGACCAGGCTCACGGTTTGGGTCAAGGCGTTCGATTAGCTCGATTACATCTTCAACCTGAGTAGTTGGCCCCAGCTTCACACCGATCGGGTTGCGAACACGTGAAAGGTAATCAACGTGAGCGTGATCCATCTGGCGAGTGCGCTCACCAATCCAAATAAAGTGACCAGATGTCATGTATGGGTTGCCAGTGCGTGAATCAATTCGAGTCAGCGGGCGCTCGTAATCCATCAGCAGACCCTCGTGACTCACGTAGAACTCAGTGGTTCTAAGCTCGTTGAAGTCTGCACCGCAGGCGGCCATGAACTTGATGGCACGGTCAATTTCTTGGGCCAGCGAAAGGTAGCGCTCATTCGCAGGGTTGTTGGCAAAACCACGGTTCCACTCGTGAACTGAGCGTAGGTCTGCAAAACCACCCTGGGTGAAGGCTCGGATGAGGTTCAAAGTCGATGCCGAGGTGTTGTAAGCCTTGACCATGCGCTTTGGATCTGGCACGCGCGCCTCAGCGGTGAAGTCATAGCCGTTGATGATGTCGCCACGGAAGGCTGGCAAAGTTACATCGCCGCGGGTTTCAAAGTCGCTCGAGCGGGGCTTAGCAAACTGACCAGCCATTCGACCCATTTTGATGACCGGCATCGATGCCCCGTAGGTCAAAACCACTGCCATCTGAAGCAGGGTCTTTACTCGGTTGCGAATTCGATCTGCCGTTGCATCAACGAAAGTTTCTGCGCAGTCACCACCCTGAAGCAAGAATGCTTTGCCAGAAGCGGCGTCGGCTAGACGTGAACGCAAGATGTCAACTTCACCTGCGAAGACCAAAGGTGGCAGGGTGGCAAGTTCAGCGCGCACCTCAGCCACTGCTGCCGCGTCAGGCCACGAAGGCTGCTGCGCTGCAGGCAGGCTTAGATAGTTGTCGAGTCCGGCGAGAACTGCTGGATCCGCTGCAACTACTGGTTCGTTCATTTTGCTACTTCCTACCTAGCGAGACGAGCTCGTTTTTCTTTGACTGAGGATGCGTAGGCATCTACATATTCTTGACCGCTGAGTTTCTGCAACTCGTACATGATTTCGTCGGTGACTGCGCGAAGCACAATTCGGTCACCCTCCATGCCGTCAAAACGTGAAAAATCAAGAGGTTTGCCAACCACAATGCCGATGCGACGAATCTTCGGCAAACGTTGCCCGATCGGCTGAACTTTTTCGGTGTCAATCATTGCAACTGGGATGATCGGAACTTTTGCCTCAAGCACCATTCGAGCGATACCGGTACGACCTCGGTAGAGGCGTCCATCCGGGCTTCTGGTTCCTTCAGGATAGATACCCAAAACTTGCCCTTGGCTTAGAACCTTAAGGCCGGTGTTCAGTGAAGCCTCGGATGCCTTTCCTCCGGAACGGTCGATCGGAAGCTGACCTGTTGATTTGAAGAACCAACGAACCAAGGCGCCTTTGATGCCCTTGCCAGTGAAGTATTCACTCTTGGCGAGAAACACCACCGGGCGACGGCTCTGAAGCGGTAAGAAAATCGAGTCAGAAAATGACAGGTGATTGCTGGCCAAGATAGCCGCGCCCGAAGTTGGAATGTTCTCCATTCCACGAACCCAAGGGCGAAACAAAACTCTGAGCAAGGGACCAAGTACAAAGGTTTTCAAAATGAAATACGCCATGTTTTACTCCCTTCCCTGGTAAGTCATCGAAAGCCTAGTTTATCGGTCTGAAAATGCGACTCGGGCGAGGTCAGCTGCGCCAACCACACCGGCATCGTTTACAAAATTCGCCGTCACAATTTCAAGCTCCGGGCGGTAGCCGGCAGCTGGCATGTGCTTTCGGTATGCTTCGCGAATTGATCCAAGCAACAATTCGCCGGCTGAACTCACTCCGCCACCAATGACCACGATTTCAGGATCCAGCACAGCACTCAGAGACGCGATCGCCTGACCAGTCCAAGAACCAACATCGGCAAGTAGACCAAGTGCACCTTCGTCACCTTCGGTGATTGCCTGATAAACCTGCGCACCGGTCAACTCGCCAGCCTCTGCCTGAAGTTCGGCCAAGCGCTTACCAGCCGGGTTTCCTGAGGCAGCTAATTCTCGAGCGGTTCTAACCAGGGCTGTTCCAGAAGCATATGATTCGATGCAACCCTTTTGCCCGCAACCACATGCGATGCCATCAGGTACAACCCGCAGGTGTCCCAGCTCTCCAGCCACACCAAAGCCGCCTCGGAGCATGCGTCCGTCAACAATTACTGCTCCACCCACGCCGGTACCAAGAGTCAGCATCACCATGTGCTGATAGCCGCGGCCCGCTCCGAAGCGATACTCTGCCCAGGCGGCAGCATTCGCATCATTCTCAACGATCACCGGAAGATCGAGTTGAGCTTCGATTTCAGTTTTGAGCGGAAAATTCTTCCAACCAAAGTTGGTTCCATAAATAACCGAAGATTGCTGTGCATCGATGAAGCCGGCCATTGCCACACCAACACCCAAAACTGACTGCCCTTCGCGAAGTTCCTGAATGACACCAACGACAGCCTTGACCAATTGTGCAGGGTCACTGGTTGGGGTCGGAACGCGAGTCTCTTTTAGAATTTCGCCATTTTCAGCCACCAGAGCGCCAGCAATTTTGGTTCCACCGATGTCGATTCCAATCGCGTGCATATTCACCTCAGTTACTTGGCGCCAATTCTTCAAAGACGCAGTTTGACAATCGTTCAAGTTTACCTGTCGCACCAGCAAAATTTCAGAAGAAAAACCCGTGAAAATTGGGGCTAAACACAAGTAGAGTTATCGAAATACCTTTACCTCGGGAGAGCCAATGAAGACTTACGACGTAGCCCCGCTAATCGTTTCCGATGAAGCTGATAACATCACAGACCTCTTAGCAAATCGCGCTTCTCAAACCCCCAATCACGCTCTTTACGCACGTGAACTCACTCCCGGAACCTGGACTAATGTTTCGGCTTCAGATTTTCAGGCTGAGGTTATTGCGGTGGCAAAGGGCCTGATTGCCGCAGGTATTCAAGCTGGCCAAACCGTAGCAATTATGAGTCGCACTCGATACGAGTGGACTGTTCTTGATTTTGCAATCTGGTACGCCGGCGCAATACCAGTGCCGGTTTATGAGTCTTCAGCACCAAGCCAGATTGAATGGATTCTTTCTGACTCTGACTGTGTCGCATTCTTCGGTGAGACCGAAGAGATCCTTGCTCGATTTGAAGAAATCAAGAGCCACACTCCCCTATGCCGTCTTTCATGGAACATCGAGGGTGGCGACATCGACAAAATCAAGCAACTTGGTAAAACTGTCGATGACGCGACCATTCAGACCCGCCGCAAGTCATCCAAGTTGTCTGACCTCGCCACAATTATTTACACATCGGGCACCACCGGTCGACCAAAGGGCTGCGAACTAACCCATCGCGGATTCGTAGAGTTGAGCAAAAACGCGACTCTTGACCTGGCCGAAGTTGTAAACCCGAAACACAGCACACTTTTGTTCATTCCCCTGGCTCACGTATTCGCAAGATTCATCGAGGTGCTTTGTGTACACGGTGGTGTTCGTGTAGGACACCAACCTGACTCACGCAATGTCGGCGAAGCGATGGTTAGCTTCAAGCCAGATTTTCTGTTGGCAGTGCCTCGTGTTTTCGAAAAGGTCTACAACTCGGCCGAGCAAAAGGCTGAGGCTGCCGGCAAGGGCAAGATTTTCCGCAAGGCCGCGTATACAGCCATTGCTTATTCCAAGGCACTAGACACACCTAAGGGGCCGTCGCTCGGCCTCAAGATTCAGCACAAGCTATTTGATGTGTTGGTTTACAAAAAGCTCCGTGCAGCCATGGGTGGCAAGGTTCGTTACGCGGTTTCTGGTGGCGCACCGCTAGGCCCTCGCCTGGGGCACTTCTTCAGAGCAATTGGCTTGGTCGTACTCGAGGGTTACGGTCTAACCGAAACTACTGCCCCTGCCATGATCGGCCGACCAAACAACCTCAAAATTGGCAAGGTGGGTCGAATGCTTCCGGGCACTGGAATCAAAATTGCCGAGGATGGCGAGATTTGGCTACGCGGCATCAACATCATGCGAGGTTATTGGCGAAACCCTGAGGCCACCGCAGCAGCTATGGATGGCGAGTGGTTCAAAACCGGAGACATCGGTGAACTTGATGAAGATGGTTTCTTGAGTATCACTGGCCGAAAGAAAGAATTGATCGTGACTGCAGGTGGCAAAAATGTTGCTCCCACACTGCTGGAAGACCCAATTCGAGCGAACCCGCTTATCGGTCAAGTAGTCGTAGTTGGCGACCAAAAACCATTCGTAGCCGCGCTGGTCTCGCTCGATGCCGACATGCTTCCGATTTGGCTTAGCAACCACGGATTAGACAAATCTATGACCATTGCCCAAGCCGCTAAAGAACCGGCAGTGTTGGCTGAAATTCAGACCGCAATTGATCGAGCGAACAAAAATTTCTCGAAAGCCGAGTCGATTAGAAAATTCATCGTTCTAGATCGTGAACTAAACGAAGATTCAGGGCACTTGACTCCGTCGCTAAAAATTAAACGAGAGTCTGTGATGCGTGACTTTGGCCCAGCCCTCGATGAGATTTATAACTCAGGGCCGGCAACCTCAGAGACTAAAGCGATCTAGTCACTTCAAGAACCAATCGGTAGCGCGAAGGTTCTTCATAGCCGAGCGACGCTCTTCAGGCTCTAGCCTGTCAAGGTAAACCAATCCGTCAAGGTGGTCGCATTCGTGCTGCAAAGCCTGAGCCATCAAGCCATTGCCGCTGAGTTCGACTTTGTTTCCATCTAGGTCGATGCCTACTGCTCTAGCGAATTGAAATCTTGGGGTCCTGTGCCACAGACCTGGAACTGACAAGCACCCTTCGTCTACCAAGATTTTCTCACCACTTAGTTCGGTGATTTCGGGGTTAATTAGGTACCCGACTTTTCCGTTCACGTTGTAGCTAAATGCTCGGATGTTCACGCCAATTTGAGGTGCAGCTACTCCAGCGCGGCCAGGCAATTGAGTGGTTTCGAGTAGGTCAGCAATCAGAGCTTTGATCTTGTCGTCAATTACTTGAACTGGATCTGAAACCGTCTTGAGTACAGGGTCGCCGAACAGGCGAATTTCTCTTACTGCCACGATTATTTAGCTAGGGCTGTTAAGTGCATCTACAACAAGTGCGGCAAGCTCACGAGCTGCCTCTTGGGTGCCCTTCTTCAGGTCTTTGAACTTGATTACTGAGCCGGCAGCAAGAGCTGGGTCATAAGGGATTCTCACAACGTTGCGAACACGAGTCTTGAAATGCTGTTCAATCTCATCAAGTTTCACCAGTTGAGTTGCCTGGGTTGCAGTGTTGAGAGCCACGATTGAGTTGCGAACCAAGTCACCATAGCCATTTGCCTCAAGCCAGGTAAGAGTCTCAGAAGCAAGGCGCGCTTCGTCAACTGAACCCCCAGAAACAATAACTAAACCGTTTGCTCGCTGAAGGGTCGGGCGCATAACCGAGTGAACGATACCAGTACCGCAGTCAGTCAAGACAATTGAGTAGTAACGAGCCGCCATGTCAGCAACAACGTTGTAATCACCCTCGTCGAATGCTTCTGAAAGCATTGGGTCAGAGTCTGAAGCAAGAACATCCAAGCGGGTTGCATCGCGTGAAACCATTGTCGAAAAGTCGGTGAAACCATCAATTGCAGCCGCTCGGTTCACTACGTCACGAACAGTGAAGCGGGTTGACTTACTCACTCGCTCCGCCAAAGTACCGCGGTCAGGGTTTGCGTCAATTGCAATAACTCGGTCTTCGCGAGACAGAGCCAAGGCCATACCTAGAAGCGTGCTCACAGTGGTCTTGCCAACTCCACCCTTACGGGTAAGAACTGGCACAAAGCGCGCGCCACCTTCAAGCACAGCGCCAATTCGCGCGTCAACGGCCTTGCGTTCACGAACCTTAAGCGAGTCGCCTAGGTTGATGGTTTTCAAGGTCAAGAAATAGATAAATCGGCGCAGACCAGATTCTGGTGCCGGGCGGTTTCGAGCTGAAACGTCGATAAGTCGCTCTGCGGTCAACATGGCGGCAGGTTCTGGCTGATCGAAAATCTCGCCACGAAGGCTGTCACGACGAGAATAATTTGAACGTCGGGTGGCGTTTGGGTCAACTACTTCAACTTCGCGAGTGAATTTTGGTTCTTCAGTCACGATCTCAATAGACGAAGTACTCGGGGTTACATCGATCGAACCAGCATCAACTGCAATCTCAGCCAGTGAGTGAGTGCGTTCAGTTTGCTCATCTTCAGCCGAGCGCGGAGCCAAGAAATCTCCTAGACCGTCTTCTGGCTTATTTCCTGAAAATGACAAATCAAACTCCTAGTTTTTGAGCGCACAAACGAACATGCGAGCCTTGCTAGTCTACCGACTTGCTAAAACTCGAGCGAATTTTTCTAAGCTTCGACAACCAAAATTAGGTCGCCAGCATCTACTGCCTGAGTCTTTGAAACAGCCAAACGCTTGACCGTTCCTGACGCACTGGCTGTAATGGTGGCTTCCATCTTCATAGCTTCAATGGTTGCAACCGGCTGCCCGACCTCAACATGGGTGCCCTCAACAACTGAAAGAGTCACGACACCCGCAAATGGTGCAGCCACATGACCGAGGTTCGCTGCATCAGCTTTCTCAGCCTGAACCGCATCAACGGCAACCTTACGGTCGCGAATGTTGATTGGGCGCAACTGGCCATTTAGGGTCGCCATAACTGTGCGGAAACCCTTGGCATCTGGAGTACCGATGGCTTCGAGACCAACATAGATCTGAACACCCTTGCCAATCTGAACCACGTGCTCTGCACCGGCTTCAAGACCGTAGAGGTAATCAACGGTGTCGATCTGATCGAGGTTGCCGAAAGATTCCTGTGACTTCAAGAACTCAGCCGTTGGGGCTGGGAACAAAAGTCGGTTCAGAGTCGAACGGCGCAAAGCTGAACTTTCACCCTGAAGGGCTGCAAGATCTTCGGCATTCACCGGAGTAATACCAAACTTTAGATTCTTACCCTGAAGTACCTTGGTGCGGAATGGCTCTGGCCATCCACCCGGCAGGTCGCCAAGCTCGCCAGCCATAAAGCCGACAACTGAGTCTGGAACATCGTAGTTTTGTGGGTTTTCAGCAAAATCTGCTGGATCAGCATTTACTGCCACCAGGTGAAGCGCCAAGTCGCCAACAACCTTGGATGACGGAGTCACCTTGGTTGGACGACCCAAGATTTCATTGGCAGAGGCATACATGTTCTCAACTTTTTCAAACTGGTCACCCAAGCCAAGCGCAATTGCCTGCTGGCGAAGGTTTGAAAGCTGACCACCCGGAATCTCGTGGTGATAGACACGACCGGTTGGGCCTGGCAAACCTGACTCAAACGGCGCGTAAACCTTGCGAACAGCCTCCCAGTATGGCTCTAGTTCGGCAACGGCTGCCAGTGGAATGCCACTGTCGCGTTCGGTGTGAGCAAGTGCGGCAACTAGAGCAGACATTGATGGCTGGCTGGTTGTTCCAGCCATAGGAGCAGAGGCAACGTCAACAGCGTCAACACCGACACCGATTGCCGCCATCAGAGTCGCCAGCTGGCCACCAGCGGTGTCGTGAGTGTGAAGGTGAACCGGAAGGTCAAAGCGTTCACGCAGGGCCTTCACAAGCTTCTCAGCGGCGGCTGGGCGCAAAAGACCAGCCATGTCCTTGATAGCGATGATGTGGGCACCAGCGGCAACAATTTGCTCAGCTAGGTTCAGGTAGTAATCCAGGGTGTAAAGCTTCTCTTCTGGATCAAGAAGGTCAGCGGTGTAGCAAAGTGCAACTTCAGCTACAGCGGTGCCAGTCTTCAACACTGCATCAATTGCCGGCTTCATCTGGTCAACATCGTTCAATGCGTCAAAGATACGGAAGATGTCTACACCGGTTGCAGCAGCCTCGGCCACGAACGCTTCGGTAACCTCAGTCGGATACGGCGTGTAGCCAACGGTGTTTCGGCCACGAAGCAACATCTGAATACAAAGGTTTGGCATAGCCTCGCGCAATGCCGCTAGACGCTGCCAAGGGTCTTCGCCCAAAAAGCGAAGGGCTACGTCATAAGTGGCGCCACCCCAGGCTTCAACTGAGAGCAACTGCGGGGTTAGGCGTGCCACGTGAGGTGCAACCTGAACCAGGTCACGACCGCGCACACGTGTAGCCAAAAGTGACTGGTGCGCATCGCGGAAAGTAGTTTCGGTGATTGCGACGGTGCTCTGGTTACGGAGCGCCTTGGCAAAGCCTGCAGGACCAAGTTCTAGCAATCGCTGGCGCGACCCCGCTGGGGCTGGCACCGAAAGGTCAATCTTTGGCAACTTCAGGTTCGGAGTCACATGACCGGCACGTGGTCCATTCGGCTGGTTTACCGTTACATCGGCCAACCAAGACAAAATCTTGGTGCCTCGGTCTTGGGAAGGCTTGGCCGTGAATAGCTCAGGGTGCTCGTCGATGAACGAGGTGCTTAGGTCACCGGTCTCAAAAATTGGGTCGGCAAGCACTGCCTGCATGAATGCAATGTTGGTAGAAACACCACGGATGCGGAATTCGGCGAGCGCACGCTTGGCGCGGGTCACAGCTGATTTGAAGTCGCGACCAGTAGCAATCATCTTTACCAGCATTGAGTCAAAGTGAGGGCTTACCTCGGCACCGGTTGAAACTGTTCCGCCATCCAGACGGATACCAGCACCACCAGGTGAGCGGTAAGTGGTGATCTTGCCGGTGTCTGGGCGGAATCCCTGCGATGGGTCTTCGGTGGTGATTCGACACTGAACGGCGAAACCGTGCATTTGAATCTTGTCCTGGGTAAGGCCAAGCTCAGGCAAGCTCTCTCCCGATGCGATGCGCATCTGGCTCTGCACGAGGTCGACATCCGTGATTTCTTCGGTAACAGTGTGCTCAACCTGAATGCGAGGGTTCATCTCGATGAATACGTGCTTGCCAGCGTTTGCGCCAACTGTGTCGATTAGAAACTCGACGGTACCGGCATTCTGGTAGCCGATCTGCTGTGCGAATGACACGGCATCGCGATAAAGGGTTTGGCGCAGTTCTTCATCGATTAGCGGCGCAGGCGCAATCTCGACAACCTTCTGGTTACGTCGCTGAATTGAGCAGTCGCGCTCGAACAGGTGAACAACATTGCCATGGGTGTCGGCAAGTATCTGAACTTCAATGTGACGCGGACGAATGACTGCCTGCTCAAGGAATACGCGAGGGTCGCCAAACGCGCTCTCGGCTTCACGAGACGCTTCAACCAGCGCTGCGCGCAAATCTGCCTGTGTAGCCACGCGACGCATTCCGCGACCGCCACCACCAGCAACGGCCTTTACAAAGATTGGAAAACCAATTTCTTCAGCGTGGCCAAGCAACTCGTCAACATCTGATGATGATGGTGAAGATTTGAGAACAGGGACGCCGGCACGAATGGCTGCCTCTTTGGCGATTACCTTGTTACCGGCCATCTCTAGTACGTCTGATGATGGACCAATGAAGGTGATGCCGTTAGCTTTGGCAGCCTCAGCAAGCTCTGGGTTCTCTGAAAGAAAACCGTATCCCGGGTAAATTGCGTCAGCACCTGATTCAAGTGCCACACGGATAATTTCAGATACATCGAGGTAGGCACGAACAGGGTGGCCTACTGTTCCAATCTGATAAGCCTCGTCAGCTTTTAGACGGTGAGTAGAGTTGCGGTCTTCATAAGGGAAAACAGCAACAGTCTTCGCCCCGAGCTCATAGGCAGCACGAAAAGCACGTACCGCAATTTCGCCTCGGTTGGCGACCAGAATCTTCTTGAACATTGGTTCCTCAAGCGTCGTATTAGCGAACATGGATGCATGGCGCTCTAAATAAAAAGGTAGCCTATTTATGTGCATGTACTTAGCGTTAGCTCCCTAAAGGGAGGCGTCGGCAAGACCACCGTTTCTCTTGGTCTAGCTTCTGCTGCTTTTGCCCGCGGTCTCAGAACCTTGGTCGTTGACCTTGATCCTCAGTGCGATGCGTCTACAGGCCTAGGCGCCATCGGGGAATTCAGAAAAACCGTTGCCGATGTTCTCCAAAGCCCTCGGCACAACATTGTGCACCAGTCAATCGTATCGAGTAGTTGGGGCAAAGTTCAGTCTGGTCACATAGATGTAATGTTAGGCAGCCCGAAGGCGCTCAACTTTGACACCCCGAATCCAACCATCCGTGATGTTTGGAAACTCGAAGAAGCTCTAAGTCGCGTCGAAGATGAATACGATTTGGTAATTATCGACACTCCCCCTTCGATCAACGGCTTGACCCGAACCGCCTGGGTTGCCAGTGACCGTGTTTTGATTGTTTCTGAGCCTTCGATTTTTTCTGTGGTGGCTGCCGAACGCGCCATGCGTGCAATCGATGAGCTTCGCCGTGGTCTTACCCCGCGCCTTCAGGCACTCGGTGTAGTTATCAACCGGCTTCGACCAAAGTCAAAAGAGCATGAGTTCCGCGCCAATGAGCTTTCTGACATGTTTGGCGAAAACTTACTTAAAGTTCGCCTTGAAGAACGAGCCACTATTCAGCAAGCTCAGGGCGCTGCTCGCCCGATTCACACCTGGCCAGGCGATATTGCTGCCGAAACGGCACAGGTTTTCGACCAGGTTCTTGAAGCAGCTCTCGACTCTTTTAGCGACTCGATTGGCAAGCGCTCCGGAAAATCTGAAAAGAAAAACGCGCTTTCAAGAATTAGAAGAGGCCAAAGTCTTGAGAAAGTACTGGCAAATGCCACTCAGATTGACGGGGCAGAACCAGCTCATGCTTATGTTCCGCTGGTAAATCCAGAATCTGAGTCTGCCGTTGACATAGACATCACAGAACAATCTGATATCGATTCAATGGATAAAGAATCACTAGAAAATTCAGACGATGCTTTTGCGCAATTGCGGAGTCAATTTGAGCAGCTCAAACGAGAGCAATTAGGCGACTAAACAGCCTTGCGAACCTGTCGACGAGCTGCCAGCTCATCGAGGTCGTCAATGTGGTTTTCTTTCATGTTGACTAAGCTGGCCTCAACCTCGCGAAGCACGCGGCCAACGGCAATTCCAAAAACACCTTGACCGCGACCTAGAAGGTCCATCACTTCGTCTTGAGTTGTGCAAAGGTAAACGCGGGCGCCGTCAGACATCAAGGTGATCTCGGCCAAGTCATTGATTCCTGCAGCGCGAAGTTGGTCTACAGCTATACGAATTTGCTGAAGGGAAACTCCAGTGTCTAGTAGGCGCTTAACCAGCTTTAGAACCAAGATGTCGCGGAAGGCATAAAGTCGTTGGCTACCAGAACCAGCGGCACCACGCACGCTTGGCTGAACTAGGCCGGTACGGTCCCAGTAGTCCAACTGGCGATAGCTAATTCCGCAAGCTGAAGCTGCAGAAGTTCCACGATATCCAACCTTTGGATCGCTCGACGGCAAACCGTCGGTGAACAACATGTTTTGCGAATAGTCAATCTGAGTGCCAGATTCTTGGTCAGACATCTAGGCTCCTCTCAGATTTTCTAACGTTCAAGTACAGGTTTAATTCTTGCCCTGTATTGACACTTAGCTCTGTTAATTAGGGCCTTCGGCGTGTCGCCAGATATGACGCGGATTTAGGCGTCGAATTTGCCAATAACCGACCGAATAATTTCAGACCGAATTGATGCAAACTGATTCTCGATTTCAGCTGCGTAGTGAGCAGCTCTCGATCGGCTGGCAGTATCATTTTTACTAAGCACCGGGGCAACTACGCCCTCGATGATTCCGATTTCACGATCGGCAGATGCCTTCAGCCCCCGTAGGTGACGCGGGGCAATTCCGAATCGCTGCAAGTGCATGATGGCCTTTGCAATCTCGACCTCTGAGCTTTCAAAGGGTTCTTGCCCAAGCAGTGAGACATCCTGGGCCTCTGCAATTAGAGCGTCGGTAATGGCAGTTTCAGCAATTAGCTCAATTCGACTGAACTTCTTCAAGCGCCCTTGACGCAAATGCTGGCTGTTGACCTGGCCACTCGGAAGGCTCGGTTGTTTACCTGCGTCTAGATCGGCAAGGTAGGAACGAATTACCTTTAGCGGCAGGTATTGGTCACGCTGCAACTCGAGAATGATTTGAATTCGCTCGACATCAAGGTCGGTGAATTTGCGATAACCCGAAGCTGTGCGCTGCGGTGAAACCAAACCCTGCTCTTCAAGAAATCGAAGTTTTGAAGGGGTCAGGTCAGGAAAGTTTGGGCTTAGAACCGAAAGCACATGACCGATGTTGTAAAGCTTTACCGGTCTGGCGGCAAAAAGATTCGTTGTTGCTGGCTGAGCCATTAGCTAACCTGCGGAAGATCTGCTCTTGATGCGTAGTAAGTCATACGGAACTTACCAACCTGTACCTCTGAGCCGTCCTCGAGATCAGCCATGTCGATACGGGCACCTTGGTAGTAGGTTCCGTTAAGCGACCCGAGGTCTACAACACGAAAACCCTTGCCGTTGCGGATGAATTCTGAGTGACGGCGAGAAACAGTTACGTCATCCAAGAAGATATCTGCATTCGGGTGACGCCCAACAGTGGTTCGATCTTGGTCAAGCAAGAATCTAGAACCCTCATCAGGGCCACGTTTTACGATAAGTAACGCCGAACCAGATGGCAAAGCCGCAATCGCTGCTGCGGCCTCGCTGCTTACCTGAGGGCCTAGATCTGCAATTAGGTCGTCGTTGAAACGAAGGGTTGACTGCACTTCATCTGGCGAGCCCCCAAAGCCCGATTCTGCAAAATTCATTCTTGTCTCCTCCCGACTAGATTACTGGAATATTCTCTCGGTCATTTCTGACAACTTGAATAGCTTGGCGCACGTAAACGTAGCCAGCCCACCAGTACAAACCAACGCCCCAAAGCGCAAACGCCCAGGCGAGCGGCAGTAGCCAAGCGACTGCCTCCCAGATCTCAGCCATGAGAAGAAGAGGGAACGCGTATAGCAACGAGAAGGTCGCAACTTTACCCAGATAATGCACCGGAAGCGGACCGTATCCGTGGGTTGCAAGAACCGGGTAAACAATTGCCAACATCAAATCACGGCCGATAATTACCAAGGTTAGCCAAACGGGAATGATGCCAGCTATAGCAAGCCCAACCAGCGTGGAGAAAATGTAAAGTCGATCGGCTGCTGGGTCAAGCAACTGCCCTAAGCGCGTTACCTGGTTCCATTTTCTTGCGAAGTACCCATCCAGATAATCGGTGAGGCTTGCCAATGCCAAAACCAGGATGGCAATTTCGAAATGACGCGATATTAGCTGAATCAAAAAAACTGGCACCAGTGCCAATCGGAGCAGGCTCAGCAAGTTAGGCAGTGTTGCAAACTGCTGCCTGATTGATAACCCCGATTGACTAGACATGTTTTTATGAACGCTTGCGCTTCTCTCTCACGCGCATACCAACTTCGATTGGGGTGCCTTCGAAACCGTAAGTCTCGCGAAGGCGTCGCTGAATGAATCGACGGTAACCGGCATCCAAGAACCCGGTGGTGAAGAGAACAAACTTTGGCGGCCGGCTGCTTGCCTGAGTTGCAAACAGAATTCGAGGCTGCTTGCCACCGCGAACTGGGTGCGGTGTTTCCATAGCAAGCTCTTGAACAAAGGCATTCAGCTTGCCAGTGGCGATGCGCTGATCCCATGAATCCAAGGCAACTTCAAGTGCTGGAACCAACTTCTCGAGGTGACGACCGGTCTTGGCAGAGATGTTAACTCGTGGCGCCCAATCGACGTGTGCCAGATCTTGCTCGATTTCACGCTCTAGATAGCGGCGACGCTCGTCGTCAAGTTCATCCCATTTGTTGAAAGCGAGAACCAATGCTCGACCAGATTCAAGTGCCATGTCGACAATTCGAATATCGGCTTCACTGATTGGTTGAGTAACGTCAAACAAGACCACAGCAACTTCAGCACGTTCAAGAGCTGCAGCAGTGCGAAGCGAAGCATAGAAGTCTGCACCAGTAGTTAGGTGAACGCGACGTCGAATACCAGCAGTGTCAACAAAGCGCCAGATTTTGCCACCAAGTTCCACCTGCTCATCGATCGGGTCACGGGTGGTTCCAGCGAGATCGTTGACTACGGCTCGTTCTGAGCCCACTGCTTTGTTTAGAAGCGATGACTTACCAACGTTTGGTCGGCCGATTAGCGCTACGCGACGCGGGCCACCGAACTCTTCTTTGGCAACAGCTGAAACTTTTGGCAACACTGCCATCGCTGCGTCGAGCATGTCAGCCACGCCTCGACCATGAAGCGCTGAAACTGGCCAAGGCTCGCCGAGTCCGAGACTCCACAGTGAAGCAACTTCTGGTTCCTGGCGAGCATCGTCAATCTTGTTTCCGATGAGAACTACTGGTTTTCCAGAAGCTCGAAGCATTTTTACAACGCGCTCGTCGGTGCTGGTAGCGCCAACCATGGCGTCTACAACAAACAGGACCGCGTCAGCAAGCTCAACTGCAATTTCTGCCTGAAGCGCTACCGAACGGTCGATGCCTTTGGCATCAGGCTCCCAGCCACCGGTGTCAACAAGGGTGAACTTTCTGTCGTTCCACTCTGCTTTGTACGAAATGCGATCACGAGTAACTCCCGGCTTGTCTTCTACAACAGCCTCGCGGCGACCAAGAATTCGATTGACCAGAGCTGATTTACCCACATTAGGTCGACCAACGATAGCCAAGACTGGTAGGGCAGGAAGGAAGCGAGGGCCCTCATCCAAATCAAGTTCGGTGTCGATGACGCTGAAGTCTTCATCATCAAGGTCGTAGTCTTCAAGCCCAGATCGCAAAACGCGAACGCGGTTGTTCTCTTCATCGGTGCTCATGGCTTGCAAACGTTCTACGAACTCAGGGTTCGCAGGCACGTCGCCAAATTCTTCATCAATCATTAGATTCCTTAGAACTCACCTGGTCGACCAAAGACAGCACGGCTGAAACCGTCTGATTGAAGTTGAGATCAGTTGAATCCACTAGTTGGACACCAGGAGCTGGTGTCATAAAGTCAACGACTTTAGAGTCGCTGGCGTCTCGTTCTGACACTTGACGCATGACGCTCTCAACAGTTGCCTTATCAAGCTCTGCCGAACGTCGTTTAAGTCTAACCTCTTCGCTGGCTGTCATGAGAATTCTTAATTCCGCCTCTGGCGCAACCACAGTGGTTATGTCACGCCCTTCAACCACTACTCCATCGAACTTGGACTCATTTATCAGCTTGTGGGTTAGCTTTTTCATGAAGACCCGTACCTCAGGCATTCTTGCCACCTGACTTACGAATTCGGCTACTTCAGAAGAACGGATAGCCTCAGTTACGTCTTGTGTGCCGACTTTTACCCAGAAATCATCCGGATTAAGCGAAATCTGGTATTCAAAAGTTTTCATCAAATTTGCCGAAACCAAGGTTTCAAGTGTGAAGTCAGGAAGGTTCAAAACCGCCCAAGCAAGCGCCCGATAAGCTGCACCAGTGTCAAGGTAGCCAAAATTTAGGCGTCGGGCTACTTCTTTGCTTACGCTTGACTTTCCTGAACCTGCTGGGCCGTCAACGGCCAATATGAATATGGTCAACCCGCGATTCTCCAACCACGCAAAACTAGATCATCAATCAGTTTCGACTCAGATGATGGCAAAACGTATAGTTCGACTAGACCAATTTGGGCACTCGGCGAGTGTTCAAGTTTTAGCTCTTCAAGGTTGATTCCGATTTGTCCAACTTCGGTAAGCAGTCGGGCGAGCTCGCCAGGCTTGTCGTCTACCATTACGACGACCTGCGCATAATCAGCATGCTTACCGCCGTGCTTTCCAGGAATGCGCGAAACCCCCAAATTACCCTCGGTAATTACTTCAAGAATCTCGTCGATTTGCTCGTCTGCATTTGCAAGAGCATTCAGTAGCGAAACAAGATCTTCGGCAAAATTCTCAAGCACGGGCAAAATCTGTTCAGCATTGGCAGCAATAATCTGTTTCCAAAGTTGACCGTCGCTAGCAGCAATTCGTGTGGTGTCTCTTAGCCCCTGCCCTGCTAGTGCAAGATCAGCTTCTTCAGCTTCAACCAAGCGTGCAGCAAGCAGGCTAGAAATCAATTGCGGTGCATGCGATACAAGAGCAACCGCCCTATCGTGCTGTTCAGTGCTGGCATAAACCGGTGCCGCACCCAATGTCACAGCGAGCGCACGGATACACTCGGCCGCTTCAGAATTCGTATCAGGAGTGCTCGTAATTACCCAAGGGCGACCTACAAAAAGATCGGCTCGCCCAGCGATTGCACCGCCACGTTCACGTCCAGCCATTGGGTGAGAACCAACATATCTTGAAATGTCCTGTCCTGAATCGGTCAATTCTTTCAAGACACTGCCCTTAACGCTCGCTACGTCGGTGACTACAGCATCTGGGAAAGCCCCTAAAGCCTCTAAGACCTTTGCCGCCGTGCGTTCTGGAGGAACACAGACCACAACAATCTGAGGTTTATCATTCGTCTCTGCCGGTCGACCGGCACCATACTCGCAAGCGAGTTCTACACTTTTGCGCGATTTCGAATCAATACTGACATCAACGCCCAGCTTGGATAAAGCCAAGCCGATGCTGGTTCCGAGCAGGCCCGCACCTACGATCCGAACCGAACCGATTTCAGAACTCACTTTGCGATATCCGCCCTTAGCGCGGTAGCGCCACGAAGGTAAACATGTTGAACTTCTGAACGCGATTTTTCAATGTCGGCATTGATCATGATGCGAATAGTTCTAGGAAGAGCGTGAGACACATTCATCTCAACAAAACACATGAGTGGAACGTCATCCATACCCAGTTCACGGGCAGCCAGTGCCGGAAACTCGCTGGTGATGTCAGGCGAAGCAGTAAAGAGAATAGAAATTAACTGACCATTTTCAATGCTGTTGGCATGCAACATTTTGGTAAGAAGTTCAGCCGTTGACTTAAGCAGGTGCTCGCGCTCATCCTGGTCTAGCTGGATGGCGCCTCTGATTGCTCGAATAGCCATTTTTATCGCCTTTTCTGCTTTGCACTTGACTGCTTATTTGACTTGGGCGGGCGTGGTGCGCGCTCAGCTTTACCCTCGGCTGCCTTGAGTAATGCCCCGATTTCTACTTTACTAAGTTCGCGAATTCGCCCCTCTTTTAGCGGCCCCAGCTGAATTGGTCCAAATTGACGACGAACCAAACCAACTACCGGGTGCCCAATAAAGTCGAACATTCTGCGCACGATTCGGTTGCGACCCGAGTGCAATACGATTTCAACCAGCGACTCCCCCGGCTGAACGTCAATCAGGTGTGCTTTGTCGGCTTTGATAAAGCCATCTTCGAGATCAAAACCGCTTAGCAGCTTGTGAATTTCTGTTTGGGTGATTACACCCTCGACACGTGCCACATAAGTTTTAGTGACACCGAATTTAGGGTGCGCTAGTTTGTGTGCAACTTCACCATCATTGGTCATGATGATCAAACCAGTGGTTTCAGAGTCAAGTCGGCCAACATTGAACACTCGGTCGAATCCGCCAACAAACTGCGAAAGATCCATTCGCCCATTTTCATCAGCCATCGTGCTCACAACACCCTTTGGCTTATTCAGCGCTAGATAAACACGTGAATTGTCCAGTTGAACAGGCGTTCCGCCAACGGTGACCTTGTCAACCTCAGGATTGATGCGGGTGCCAAGCTCGGTTACGACGCGACCGTTAACTTTGACTCGCCCCTGCACAATGAAGTCTTCGCAAACTCGTCTTGAAGCCACGCCAGCGGCAGCCATGACCTTTTGTAGTCTTACGCCCTCAGGCTCTTGTTCAAAGTTTGGCATCAAAATCACTATTCGCATCCGGTAGATATGGGCTGATGAGTGGCATCTCATCAAGGGAGTTAATGCCAAGAACTTCAAGCAACAGCTCGGTGGTTCCATAGTGAATAGCGCCTGATTCAGAGTCGGTATACAACTCGGTAATCAATCCACGACTCAAAAGTGTCCGTACAACCGAGTCAACATTGACGGCACGGATAGAGGCGATTTGGCCTCGAGAAATTGGCTGTTTGTAGGCGATGACCGCAAGTGTTTCTAGGGCGGCCTGGCTTAGTTTGGTGGGATTCTCATTTGAAATGAACATTTTGACTGCCCAGTCGAATTCTTCGCGAACGAAAATTCTCCAGCCGCCACCGACCTCGCGCAGCTCGAATCCTCGAACTGGGCCACCTGCAGCACCGTCGTAATCGAGTTTCAGCGCGACAACAGCCTCGCGAACCTCTGCCACTGGAATCTCGAGTGCCGACGCCAACGCAACGATTGAAAGCGGAACATCGGTCACCATAAGAATTGCCTCGACTGCACTTCGAAGGTTGTCGGCATTCACCTCAGAAATCTCAGGTAAATCATTTCTAAGAGTCATAATCAGCTCCAAGTGTGGCTAGTTTTTCATCATCAAAGTTTTCAGCGCGCCAGGCAAGTTTCAAATCACCAAGCGGTGAGTCCTGTTCAAAACTGATTGCTGCCAAGCGGTAGAGTTCGAGAACTGCCAAGAATCGAGCCACTACGACTGCGCGATCTTTGACGCTTCCAATCAAGTCTCTAAAGGTTAGCGAGGTGACTTTTCTCAGCATCGAGACGACCTCGGCCGCCTGCTCGCGAATGCTTACCCGAGGTGCATGCAAATGTGTGAGACCTACTGAAGGAATTTCTCGGGGAGTTAGCGTCTCTTGAGCCAGCTTGGCGAATTCATCCAAGGATAGTGACCAAACAAGTTCAGGTCGCTGGTTTCTAAAGCGTTCTTCGATACGAACATCTCTGGCAACTCGATTGCTTTCAAGCGAAATGGCCGTTGAAAACCAACTGCTAATTTCTTTAAACGCACGGTATTGAAGCAACTTTGCGAAGAGCAGGTCGCGGGCCTCGAGAAGGGCCACGTCCTCGGCATCTACTACCTCGCCCTTAGGCAGCAGCCCGGCAATCTTTAGGTCGAGCAGAGTCGCTGCAATCACGAGAAATTCGCTGGCTTGGTCAAGTTCCTCAGCATCGTCAAGACCCTTGAGATACGAGATGAACTCGTCAGTGACTTTACTGAGCGAGACTTCAGTGATGTCCATCTCGTGCTTTGAAATCAGCGACAGAAGGAGGTCGAAAGGTCCCTCGAAGTTTCCAAGGGATACGGCGAAACCGCCAGCGCTTTCGAGTGATTCAGTCGCTTCCTGGTTAAGGAGCGCAACCACGGTCAACCAGCTCTCTGGCTACTGTGCGGTAAGAACTTGCAGCCTCAGAATCAGGCGCAAATGACGTAATTGGAGACTGAGCCACTGTCGCATCAGGAAACTTAACAGTGCGATTGATGACGCTGCGGAAAACCTTTTGACCGAAGGCATCGTGCAGACGCTCAAGGACCTCGCGTGAATGGAGTGTGCGTGGGTCATACATCGTTGCGAGAATACCGTCAAGCTGAAGAGCCGGGTTCAGGCCTTCTTTGACCTTCGAGATAATGTCTTCAAGAATCGCTACGCCTCGGAGTGCAAAGAATTCTGTAGCAAGAGGAATGATTACGCCGTGAGCAGCGGTCAGTGCATTAACGGTCAAAAGGCCGAGTGATGGCTGGCAGTCAATGATGATTAGGTCGTAGTCATCGGCAACCTGTTTCAATATTTTGGCAAGAATCTGCTCGCGAGCAATTTCATTTACCAACTTCATTTCAGCCGCAGACAGTTCGATGTTGGCAGGAATGACATCTAGATTCTTCACCGAAGTCTGCTGAATTGCTGAATGTGGATCAAGACTGCGATCCAACATGAGGTCATAAATTGTGGTTGTCTCGTGAGCGTTAACACCGAGCCCAGCTGACAAAGCACCTTGTGGGTCGAAATCTACTAGCAGAACTTTACGACCGTATTCGGCGAGCGCAGCAGACATGTTGATTGAGGTAGTGGTCTTGCCAACGCCACCCTTTTGGTTGCACATAGCAATGATTCTGGCTGGGCCGTGGTTAGCCAGTGGCTTAGGCGCAGGAAAACGAGTGTCCGTTGCCTTCTTCTTAGATTCAGCCATGATTTCCTCCCGAAATTCCGCTACCACTTACTTGTAATAGCCTACCGTCACAGCCAGCTAGCGCCTTGCCCTTGGATGAGCCGTTGCATAAATTTCTCGAAGTCGGTCAACGGTCACAAGTGTGTAAATCTGCGTGGTTGCGACCGATGCGTGACCAAGTAGTTCCTGCACTACACGCACATCTGCGCCGCCTTCAAGCAAGTGAGTGGCGAATGAGTGTCTCAGTGTGTGCGGAGAGACTTCAGATTCAAGGTCAGCATCTGCGGCGGCATCTGCAATGATTTGCCACACGCTCTGGCGACTCAGTCTTGAACCACGCTGATTGAGAAAAAGTGCCGGAGTGCCGGTGTTTTTACTGACGAGAAAGGGTCGTGCCCTTACCAGATAGGCCTGTAGTGTCGCCTGGGCATATTTACCGACCGGTACCACCCGTTCCTTTGAGCCTTTTCCAAATAGCCGAATCAATGTTGGGTCAAGCAAGTCGTCGAGATCAAGATTTACTATTTCGCTTACTCTGGCACCGGTTGCATAGAGCAATTCGAGCAATGCTCGGTTTCGAACTCTTGAAGGTTCAACTTGAGCCAGGCCAACGTCGGCTGTTTCGGAACTTGTCAAAGCATCCGGGCCTGCCGCAGTCAGCAGTCTCTCGACTGCCTCGATTGAAATTGCTTTTGGAATATTTCTTGGCGACTTCGGCGGTTTGATTGGCGCTGCTGCATCTTGGCTGGTCACCCCTTCGAAAAGCCAAAATCTATGCAACCCTCTAACGGCCGCGAGTACCCGGGCAATTGAAGCTGCAATCAGTCCATCGGTCGCTCCAAGAAAAATTACAAACGCTTGGATGTGGGATTCAGTGATTTGTTCAGGTGCCGAAATCGAATTAGTGATTAGAAAATCTGAATATCTTTGCAAGTCGGCTTTATATGCCTTTAGGGTATTTTTCGCAGAACCTTTTTCGATGGCCAAGTGTCTGAGGTAAACCCCAATAGCATCGTCAAGTTTTGACATCAGGCAGTTATACCCAGTTTCAAGGCTGCGGCCATGATGCCAACAACTGCACTCGGGTTCTTCATGTCGCCAACCAAAACACTAGTGAGGGCCTCGCGGAATGGCACCCAGGTAATTTCGAGGTCAACCTCTTCACCCTCAAGAGGCTGGTCATAGCCTTGGTGGCGAAGATCTTTCGCGATGAAAATTTCTATGGTTTCATCATTACCGCCAGGAGTGGTGTGAAACGCAATTAGTTCATCCCAGGAATTTGCAATGTAACCGGTTTCTTCAAGCAACTCTCGCTTGGCAGCTTCTAGCTTTGACTCGCCCGGTTGGTCTAACAAACCGGCTGGAATCTCCCAAAGATATTCTCGAACCGGGTGACGATATTGCTTAATTAGCAGAACTTCGTTCGCTTCATTGATAGCCAACACCGCAACAGCTCCGGTGTGCTTCACGAATTCACGCTTTAGCTGTTCACCTTGGTAGTCAAAAGTTTCTCGCACCACATCCCAGATGCGACCCGCAAAGACAACCTCACGCTCTGAAACTTCAAGCGCGACAGGTTGGTCTTTAGGCATCCTTTACCTCAAACAACTTGTTTGATGCTTGACGGTCAATCGCTGCCACGACTAACCCACTAAAAAGCGGGTGAGCCTTTGTAGGTCGCGAACGGAACTCAGGGTGCGCCTGGGTCGCAACGTAGTATGGGTGAACTTCACGAGGCAGCTCGACAAACTCAACGAGGTGATCATCTGGCGACGTTCCAGAGAAGACTAAGCCGGCTTCAGAGATCTGTGAACGATAGTTGTTGTTCACCTCGTAACGGTGACGGTGACGCTCTTCGACGCTTTCAGAACCGTAAACTCCAGCCACGATCGAACCAGGCTGCAACTTTGCAGTGTAGAGACCGAGACGCATTGTGCCTCCCATGTCTCCCCCAGCAAGGATGTCTACCTGCTCGGCCATGGTTGCAATTACCGGGTACTTTGCGTCAGCATCAAACTCAGTAGACGATGCGCCTTCAAGACCAACAATGTTGCGGGCATATTCAATGACCATGCACTGAAGGCCCAAGCAGAGGCCAAGAGTAGGAATCTTGTTCTCGCGGGCAAACTTTAGTGCTCCGAGCTTGCCCTCGATGCCACGAACACCGAAACCACCTGGGATGCAAATGCCATCAACGTCGGCTAGGGCTTCGCGAGCACCTTCTTCGGTTTCGCAGCTGTCTGAGGCGATCCACTTGATGTTCACCTTGGCCATGTTTGCAAAACCACCTGCACGAATCGCCTCTGTCACCGAGAGGTAGGCGTCAGGCAGGTCGATGTACTTACCGACCAAACCAATTGTTACCTGGTGCTTTGGGTGGTGAACAGCATCCAGCACACCCTGCCAACGGCTCCAGTCCACTTCGCCAGCTTTGTTGCCAAGCCCAAGGCGCTCAATCACGTATGAGTCGAGGCCTTCTTCATTCAAAACGGTAGGCACGTCGTAGATGCTTGAAGCATCTGCGGCTGTGATTACTGCCTTCACATCGATGTCACACATGAGGGCAATTTTGTTCTTGATCGAATCAGGCAAGGCACGGTCTGAACGACAAACCACTGCGTCAGGCTGAATACCAATTGATCGCAAAGTCGCAACTGAGTGCTGGGTTGGCTTGGTTTTTAACTCACCAGATGCAGCTAGATACGGCACCAAAGAAACATGAATGTAAAACACATTGTCGCGGCCTACTTCATGACGAATCTGGCGAGCAGCTTCAATGAAAGGCTGAGACTCAATGTCGCCAACTGTGCCACCGATTTCGGTGATGATTACGTCTGGAGCAGGGACATCGTGCGACTGAAGTCGCATGCGGCGCTTGATTTCGTTGGTGATGTGAGGAATTACCTGAACAGTGTCACCAAGGTACTCACCACGACGCTCGCGCGCGATTACGGTTGAATAAATTTGACCGGTGGTCACGTTGGCCGACTGCCCAAGGTTAATGTCTAGAAAGCGCTCGTAGTGGCCGATGTCAAGGTCGGTTTCAGCACCGTCATCAGTGACAAAGACTTCACCGTGCTGAAAGGGGTTCATAGTGCCTGGATCAACGTTTAGATACGGATCCAATTTCTGCATAACGACTTTCAAGCCGCGTGCTCGTAAAAGGTTGCCTAAACTCGAGGCGGTCAAGCCCTTACCGAGTGATGATGCAACACCTCCGGTGACGAAAATGTGACGTGTAATACCGGAATCCATAGTCTCTGCCATGGGATATCAGTTTATCAAAAGAGCACAGCCGGATTGACCGAAACGCTTAAAAGGCTTGCGTGTTTAGGCAAATTCTGCGCGAGCAAGTTCTAGAAGTTCGCTGGCGTGCACACGTGCTGAATCGGAATCAGCTAAACCCGAGAGCATTCGAGCCAACTCCCCTACTCGAGCATCATTCGAGAGCGATCGAACATCGCTGGCTGTAAATGAATCAGAGGTGTTTTTCATCACTTGTAGGTGGTGGGTAGCAAAGGCGGCAACCTGCGCGAGGTGGGTAACTACTATCACCTGGGCCTGTTGGGCTAGCTTTGCCAATCGCCTTCCGACCTCAATTGCAGCAGCACCGCCGACTCCGGCATCCACTTCGTCAAAAATGAAAGTAGGCGCTTGCTCGCTCTGTGCAAGAACTACTTCGATGGCAAGCATGATTCTTGAAAGTTCACCGCCGCTGGCGCCTTTACCGAGTGGTCTCGGTTCAGCGCCTGGGTAAGAAGACAACAAAATCTCAATCGAATCAGAACCAAAAACCGTGAAAGTCTCGGTAGAAACAACTCGAACCACCAAAGTAGCGCCGCCCATTGCCAACGTGGCCAGCTCTTTGGTTACTTGGCTAGCCAGACTTTGGCCTGCGGTTTCACGAATTTTATGGAGGTTTTGAGCATCTCGCTCGAGCTGCGAGCGGAGTTCTGTTTCCTGCGACTCTAGAAGGCTGATGCGATCACCCGAAGAATCTAGAGACAGCATGCGATCTGAAGATGACTCCACCAAAGTTAATAGGCCATCGAAATCAACGTCATATTTGCGTTTCAAGCTATTTATCAGGGCGCGACGCTCCTGAATGCCCTCAAGATTCAAAGCCCCCTCCGACTCTAGGTCGGTTAGGTAAGAAGATATTTCAGCCGCCAAATCATTGACTTGAAAACCAATTTCTCGCAATCGCTCAGCCAGTGATGCCAGAGAAGGGTCATGATTTGATACCGATTCGAGTGCCTTTCGGGCACTACCCAACAACGAGACAGCATCTGTTGAATCGTCAAAATTTTCAGTAGATAAATATTCATGCGCGCTGGTGGCAGCTACCCGAAGCTCCTCGGTAAACCCTAGTCTCGCTGCTTGCTCAGCTAGCAAAGCATCTTCACCAGGTTGAAGGTGTGCCGCCTCAAGTTCTTCAACAGTGGCTCGTAATTCCTCAGCTTCACTTAGCCTCGCAGCCAGTGATGTTTTCAACTCGGCTAGCTCTTCTGAGCAAGCTCGCCAGCTTCTGAAGGTCGATTGGTATGAAGTCAAAGCTTTGGCACATTCCAGACCTGCGAACTGGTCTAATGCCTCACGTTGGGCAACTGCAGACTTCAAACGAATCTGATCAGATTGACCATGCACCACGACCAGGCGCTGCCCAATTTCGCTGAGTAGATTTACTGGAACCGCTCTTCCTGCAGCCGATGCACGACTTCGACCCTCAGAAGAAACCGATCGACTAAGAATTAATTCGCCATCATCTAGAGAAACTCCAGCTTCTTCAAGTCGAGCTGAAATATCAGCTGTGTTATTGAGAAACCATCGGCCCTCTACCGAAGCCAAATCTTGCCCACGGCGCACAGAACTGCTATCTGATCGCTCACCGAGCAACAAACCCAAAGCCGTTAACACCATCGTTTTGCCGGCACCGGTTTCACCGGTCAGGACGTTAAGACCAGATTTAAAAGTCAACCGCGCTTCTTCGATGACTCCAAGATCACGGATGTTAATTTCTTCGATCAAGAGTTTGCCCTTTCATCAGGGCCTCGCCAACCAGCAACTGGGAGTGAAAATTTACTGACCAAACGGTTCGTGAAACTACTCTCATGAACACGTGCAAGTCTTACCGGAGTTGCTGACTTTATAACCTCTACGCGAGCACCAGGAGGTAACTCCCAAGATCTTCTTCCGTCACACCAGAGAATTCCGTGACCAGCACTTCGATACAAAACTTCAACAGCCAGTTTTGCATCAGGTTTGATTACTAGAGGCCTTGCAAAAAGAGCATGCGCGCTAAGCGGCACAAGCAGAAGCGCATCAACCGATGGCCAAACAACCGGGCCTCCGGCAGAAAACGCGTAGGCCGTTGAACCAGTAGGAGTAGAAATTACAATTCCATCGCAACCGAAGGTTGACAGTGGGTTTCCTTCTACCTCGACCACAACCTCCAGCATTCGCTCTCGAGCGCTTTTCTCGATGGTTGCCTCGTTTAGTGCCCAAGTTCTGTAAACCTCAGCGCCATCGACTATCACCGAGACATCAAGCGCCAATCGATCCTGAATCACATATTCGCGGTCAACAACTTTTTGAACCGTGTCAGATAAGCCATCACGCTCACTCTCAGCGAGAAAACCAATGTGGCCAAGGTTGATGCCCATGACTGGCACCGCTTCGTTTCGAACTATCTCTGCAGCTTTCAAAATAGTGCCATCGCCACCAAGAACCATCACTAGCTCTAGTTGAGACTCCATGCACCCAGTACCCAATTCTGCGACTTTAGTCACGATGTCTGGCGACAATTCACTGTCACGTGCGTGAGTTTTGAACTCCTGAAGTTCAATTGAAGTCATTACAGGAGTGATGCCAGCGGCGACAAGCTGCTGAACGGTTACCTGAGCAGCTGCAATTGCATCATCGCGTCGGGTATGAGAAACGACTAAAACAAACCTAGGTTCGTTCATTTGGTCTCCTTGGCGAGCGATTCAATCCTGTCCGTCCATTTTGACCGATTAACCGGTTCTTTGGCACTAATCCACAGCAAGTATTCAATGTTGCCGTGAGTACCCGGCAGTTCTGATTTTTCAATTCCACGGATACCAAGACCCAGTCTGTGCGCCTCATCGACAACCTGTTTTATCGCTCCAGCTCGCAAACGGTGGTCAGTGACTAAACCGTGTGCACTGAGCGACTGTTTTCCGACTTCGAATTGCGGCTTTATCAGCAATACCATTTCAGCGTTCGGCGCAGTGTCCCTAATCTGTTCCAAAACAAGAGTTAAAGAAATGAAAGACAAATCCCCAACCACTACGTCAATCGAAATCTCAGAGACTGGCACTTCACTGCGCTCTGATAAGGATTCAAGCGAAAGATCGCGGGCGTTGAAGCCCTCCATACTGATCACATGGCTATTTTCAACTAATTCAGGCACCATTTGGTCGTGCCCAACGTCAATTGCAAATACTCGAGAAACACCCCGACGCAGCAGGACATCGGTGAAGCCACCGGTTGAGGCGCCCACATCAAGCGCGGTTTTTCCAACCAGTTCAATGTCAGTGAAGACATCCAAGGCTTTGGCCAATTTAAAGCCGGCACGGCTAACGTAATCAACAGCTTCGAGCACACTGATGCGATCGGTTTCAAGGATTCCCTGCGAGGCCTTACGGGCCGCCCTTCCGTTTACCAGAACGCGATCAGCCTCAACCAACGAAGCAGCGTGATTTCTCGAACGGGCAAGCCCACGCTCGACCAAAGCCAAGTCAACACGCATTAGTTTTGCGCTGAATTCGGATTTTCGTTGAGAATTGCCTCAAGCTGCTCTCTAACGCTGGCAAATGCCGAAGGCTGTTCTTCGAGTTGTAGCTCAGAAATTCTCTGCACTTCAATATTTACCTGTGAAACCAATTCTTCTGACATAACTTAAGCCTATTCGTAAAGAGCTGGTTCAACATCCAAACCATAAATCGGTGTATCACTCGCATAAATAACTGCACAGGCAGCTCTCAGCGCGCTCAAAGACTTAGGGTCTCCATGCGTAACAACTACTTTGGTACCAAGCAATTCGACTTCGGCTTCAGCACATGAGAAACCTCGTTTTGTCTTTTTTGGCTGGTCATAGGGCGCGAGCAATTCCGACAGGTTTCCAACAATGTACGTCGGCCTACCCTCTGGTTTGATTCCGAGAACTTCTTTTCTAGTGCTTACACCAGTCAAAACAAGAACCGAATCCATACCAGCACGATTGGCGCCGATGATGTCGGTATCAATGCGATCTCCGATAAACAATGCTTTCTTTGCGCCAAAGTGATTGGTTGCTGTGTGATAAATCGCTGGCTCAGGTTTTCCGGCAACAAGCGGCAGCTGACCAACAGCAGTGTGCACGGCCGAAACCAATGTTCCATTGCCTGGAGCTAAACCTTTTTCTTGCGGAAGAGTCCAGTCCTGATTTGTAGCTACCCACTTCGCGCCAGCCTGAATCGAATACGCTGCTTCAGCCAAATGCTTCCATGCAACATCTGGTGCAAAACCCTGAACCACCGCAGCAGGTTTGTCATCAGAATTCTCGGCAAGGATGAATCCACCCTCAAGAACGCGAGCACGCAAGCCGTCGCCACCAACAACCAGAACTTTGGCTCCGGCAGGGATAATTTGTGAAAGCATTTCAACGGCCGTTTTACCGGAGCCAATGATGTTTTCGGGCAAGCAGGTTAGACCGAAACCAGCTAATTGATCGGCGATGGCCTCAGGTTTACGCGAGGAATTATTGGTCACATAGCCAATAGGTAGTCCCTGCTTGGCCAGCGTGTTTAAAGTTTCGGGCGCACCAGCAATAGCATTTGAGCCTTCAAATACAACTCCGTCTAAATCAGACAGAAGAACGTCGTATTGCCCCCAAACTTTAGCGGTCACGGAACCCACCCGGGCGCTTACCGAAAGTGCGAGGCTGACGCTCTGAGTCACGACTTGAACTTCTAGACGGTCGATCCGAATCGGAGTTGAATCTGCGAGCCTGACGCTCATCATCACGACGCTGAGTAAACCCCTCGCGTCTTGGTGCAAAACCTTCACGCCTAGGACGATCCTCTTCACCCTCGCGAGGTTCCCAAATCTTGCGTTCGGCTAGAACTGGAATCTCAATTTCTTCAAGAACCTGGAACACTTCATCTTCAGGGCCAGGGTTGCCAAGAAGCGCCGAATCTGCGCGATCAGCAAGTTCAAACCATCGCTTTGACTCTGCGTCACGGCCAAGCACATCGAGAGTATCGGCGTAGGCACGAAACAATGCAGGCGAATAATTGAAAACTTTCTCAGGGTTTAACTCAGGAATCTGCAACTCGGCAAGCGCCAAATCATTTTCACCCCTGTCAAGGCGGGCACCAGACATGGCGATGGCAAGGTTTACCCGAACGCCAGCAGAGAGAGTGTTTCGGTCAACTGAACGACCTACTTCCAGTGCGCGTTCAGGTCTTCCAAGCCCACGTTCTGAATCAACAATTAGCGGCAGCTGATCATTTGATCCTGAAATTCGACGGTGGGTAAGCAACTCTCGTAGCGCAAGAGCGAAGTCGCCAACCGTATAGGCAGTAACGCCAACAACCTCTCGGACCATTGCAATTCGACCAGCGCGTTCCGCAGCCGCAAGTGCATGGCGATGCGCAAGGTCAGGATCCTGGTCAATCAACAAACCAACCATGGCCAAGTGTCTTGCGACCTTCTCAGCGTTCTCAGGAGTAAGGGTTTTTAGCTGAACTCGAATGCCGAGCTCTAAGTCTTGTTCAGTGATTTCATCTGGGATTACCGGGCTCTTGGGTTTATCAGGATTGAAAGGACGCGCGACTCGGTCCTGCCAAGCCGGGCGTGGTGCATTGCCCTCACCGCGCTGTGCGCGACCCGATGGCGCATCCTGGCGCTTGTCATATCCGCCACGTCCAGTGCCTGTGCCAGCACTACGTTCACGTGGCTGGTCATCACGACGCGAACGTCCATCTGCTGGACGCTTACCGTAATCGCGATCGCTCATGAATGACTCCTCAGTATTTATATATGCATGTTAAACGACAATGGCCACCTCGAAAGGTGGCCATTGCCATAAATTAAGTCCGGCGGTGTCCTACTCTCCCACAAGGTCACCCTTGCAGTACCATCGGCGCTGGAGGTCTTAGCTTCTGGGT
>JACCDN010031661.1_pt1 | contig 57146 bp, 55 predicted proteins | sample 7441691 | NCBI WGS metagenome assembly JACCDN01 (sample SAMN15323439, study PRJNA562643) | freshwater metagenome | isolation source: river surface water | place: USA:Blue River Watershed | collected 2017-08-16 | reverse complement strand
CTAGAAACACCACTCCCGCACCGTAAAATGGTGGCGGAATCACCCACACACAAGGAGAAATAATGGCACTGTCCCAGACCGAGGTCCTCGCTGGCCTCGCTGAACTCGTCAACGACGAAACCGGCATCCCCGTAGAGACCGTAGAGCTCGGCAAGGAATTCGAAGCCGACCTCGACGTTGACTCGATCTCGATGATCACCATCATCCAGAACGCAGAAGACAAGTTCGGCGTCAAGATTCCGGACGACGCAGCAGCGGGCATGAAGACCGTTGATGACGCTGTCAACTTCATCGTCGCAGCCCAGGGCTAAGACTTTCCGTGCGGCGGGGCACACGCCCCGCCGCATTTTTTCCACACACCACGAAAGAGCAGTGACATGACCTCCACCATCGTTGTGACCGGCATCGGCGCCACCTCCCCCCTCGGCGGTAACGCCCGTGACAGTTGGGAAGCGCTGCTTCGTGGCGAGAGCGGCGTTCGCGCCCTCGAACAGGACTGGGTGGCAGAACATGACCTGCCCGTCACCTTCGCGGGACAGGTTAAAGTCCCCGCAACCGAAGTCCTCGACCGCATCGAGGCCAAACGTCTCGACCCCTCGGCACAGCTGGCTCTGATCGCCGCTCGCGAGGCATGGGCCGATGCAGGCGAAATCACCGACGCTCCCGAGCGCGTGCTCGTGGACTATGCGACCGGTATCGGTGGACTGTGGACCCTGCTCGATGCATGGGACGTCATCAAAGAAAAGGGCGCGCGACGTGTCGCCCCCATGACCATCCCCATGCTGATGCCGAACGCGGCCGCCGCCGCCATCTCTATGAACTTGACCGCCCGTGGTGGCGCACGCACCTGCGTGTCGGCCTGCGCCTCGGGAACGGAATCCATCGCCAACGCCATTGACCACCTGCGTTCTGGCATCGCCGATGTCGTCATCTGTGGCGGCACCGAGGCCGTTGTTCACCCGCTGCCCATCGCCGCGTTTGCCGCCATGCACGCGCTGTCAAAGCGCAACGACGAGCCCGCACGCGCCTCGCGCCCCTACGACGTCGACCGTGACGGTTTCGTCCTCGGCGAGGGTGCTGCCGCCCTGATTTTGGAAACCAAGGAACACGCGCTCGCTCGTGGCGCACGAATCTATGCCGAAATCGCCGGTGGTTCCGTAACCAGCGACTCGTACCACATCACCGCTCCGGACCCCGAGGGTTCGGGCGCCGCACGTGCCGTGATCGAGGCTCTCAAGCAGGCGGGTGTCACCCCCGACCAGGTCAACCACATCAATGCCCACGCCACCTCGACCCCCGTGGGTGACGTCGCGGAATACCAGGCCCTCGAGCGCGTGTTCGGCGACCGTGTCCGCGAAATTCCCGTGTCGGCGACCAAGTCCGCTACCGGCCACCTGCTCGGTGGAACTGGCGCACTCGAGGCCGTATTCACCATTCTTGCGGTCAACGAACGCACCGCTCCCCCGACGCTGAACCTCGAGAACCAGGACGAGCGCATTCCGCTCAACGTGGTCACCGAGCCTCTGCCCCTGGGCGACGGACCGATCGTCGCGATTTCAAACTCGTTTGGTTTCGGTGGCCACAACTCGGTCATCGTCGTCAAGTCGTACGACGAGAACTAGACCCTAGGCGCCAGACGCCACAACGCTGGCGGTCTCCTCGGGCGTACCCGAACGGTACGGCTCGAGTTCCCGGTCCCAAGCCTCGCCCAGTGCAATGTTGAGTTCTCGCGCCATGTTCGCCGCGTCACCGCTGGCGATTTCGATTGCGTATCGCACGCGGTCTTCCGAAATCACCGAATTCCCTGCGGAATCGATTTGGGTGTAAAAAATTCCGAGGCTCGGAGTGTGCACGTATCGCACGCCGTCGCGACCGTGTGCGACCTCTTCGGTGACATCGAACCGCGTGTCCATCCATCCCCGCAATTCGCTGGAGAGGGCGGCTGCGGCGCCGTGCGGGCCGTCCCAGGCGCACTGCGCACGGTACGTTCCTCGTTGTGCGGGCTGCGGCGACCATTCGAGCCGGTAGGCAACACCCAGCACCCGCGAGATCGCCCACTCGATATGCGGGCGCAACGCAGCAGGCGCTGAGTGAATCATGATGACACCACGAGCGTCCACGTCGTACCTCCATTTCCGTTCGACTTCCCCATCGGCGGAAACTCGGAGGTTACTTCAGTATGCGCGCATGCTCACGCGGGGTCAAGTCGAGGCGTGTCGCCTAGCCGTGCAGCAGAGTGCCGTCCAACGCCATCACGTTCTGCTCGCCGGCGGGAATTGGGAAGGGCAGTCGGTTCTGTTTCGGCGGAATCGGGCAGTTGAAGTTGTACGAGAACGCGCAGGGAGGCAGCACGGCGAGGTTGAAGTCCAGCGTGATCGTACCGTCGGGATTCGGAACGACGAAGAGGAAACGGCCGACACTGTAGGTCTCGACGCCGTTAGTGGCATCGGCGAACACAATTTGCAGAGCGCGGCCCGAGGAAAATGCAACCAGTTCGACATCGTGACCGTCATGGCTGAACTTCACATGACCGGGGACGGATTCGGTGCCCGATGCGGCACCCGTCTTGACCTTGTCGACGGCGAGTGTGGTGCCGGCGTCCGCGGGGACCCACTGTGCCGTGATGACGAGGCTTGGGTCATAGTCAAAGGCCGAGATTCCGCCGAAGTTTTCGATCCACTCGCTGCGAGAGTCCCACACACGCAGAGCGCTGAGACCCTGAGGGTCGACGATGACGGTCCCCTGAACGGTGTCGCTAAACGAAATCGCGGTACCGGACTCGGCACCCTTGGGGCGCACGACGACGGTTCCGTCGACTACCTCGTCATCGACACGAATTCCGTCCGCCGCTGTCGCGGTCAACTGCAGGCCCGCAGAGCCGTCCGAGGTCGGAGACCAGGTGCCCGGAACACCCCAGATAGATTGTTCGCTGTCCACCCATTGGGTCAACACCAGCGCGAGGTTGCCGAACGGTTCCGTTGCCATCGATTCGCGTCGAGCATGAAAATTGGCAAAGCGTTCGGCGGCAACATCAGTCATGCTTCTATTCTGCCGACGGCCCGCGGCTTTTACTCGTGCGACACCGAACGAGCCGAGTTATTCCGACGGTGCGCCCAGAACCTCGTCATACAGGCGCATCATCTGCTGTGTTCGCGACGACTGCGCGAATTCCTCGAGATACACAGCGGTGCGCTGTGTGCCCGAGTGGCGCGTCAGCGCATCGTCGATCGTCGCAGCCAGGGCCGAGTCCTCGAGGTTCGGCACCACGGAACACAGTCCCGCCGGCAATTCGGCGGCGATATCGGCGTCAACGACGACGGCGTGCGTACCCAACGCCACCGCCTCCATCACGGTCATACCCTGAGTCTCGAAACCGTTCGAGGTCTGGACGAGCACATGCGCCCGGGCGATCTCGGTGAGGGCCTGTTCGTACGTCAGCACGCCCAAGAATTCGATGTTGTCACCTGCCAGAGCCCGCGCCTTGGATTCCAACAATCCGCTGCCCACAATACGAATTTTTACCTCGGGGTTCAGCAACCTGGTGGCGCGAACGAAATCCAGCAAACGCTTTTCGGCCGAAAAACGACCCAACCACACCACCGTCGGGTCGGCGTGTTTGGTGGTGACACGGGAGCCCACGCGCCTCAGAATGTCATCATCGATTCCGTTGGGAATTGTGCGCACCCGTGGGGACACGGGCGACACCACACCGTGGCGTTCGAGGCGCGCCGAAAAGTGCCCCGACGGAGCCGTAACGATTGCGGCACGACGGGCATAGTGTGCGAGGTACGCCCACCCGTCAGACACACGGGGAACTCGTGACCCCAGAGCCCAGCGCTGCCAGACACCGAAGAGCGCGTACACAACCGCAGGGAACGGAATCACCGCATCGATGCCCACATCGACCCGGTTGTGCATGGTGTGTACGACGGGAATGTTGTGGCGACGCGCATAGGCGTATCCCAGTGCCGCGGACCAGAAATCCGCTTGGACATGGACCACATCGACGACGGGTCGCGATTGCAAGGCCCGGTCAACAAAATCCAGCGCCCTGCGAGACGGCCAGAACCCGGTGTATTTGTCGAATGGCGACAGCGCGTGCGACGGAACATCGATGAATCGAGGATCATCCAGCGCTCCTCCGCGCAACGCGGGCGATACCCAGGTGGCTACCCCACCGGCTTTCTCCAAAAATTCACCCTGCAGCGTGATGGACACCTGAGCGCCACCCAGCGTGTGGGGGTGTTGGTCGCCAAAAAATAAAACGTGCATTGTGTCTTCAGACTACTCACTCCGAGGCCCGCGGCGCGGCGCACGCTGGCCTTCGATCCGTGTGGCGCGCAGCAGTGCAGCGGGATCGTGGTCGGCCACGGCCGGGTGGGTCAGTGCCGAGGCTACTGCAGCGGCGCCCACCGATGTCGCGGCCACGTCGTCGGCGATCAGCTCGACCAACAGCCGCGACGATGAGGCAAATCGGCGTGCCGCCGACAGCCACGGAACGCACGCTGCATTGAGGTCCGCGAGCGTGAGGATGGCTGCGTGACGATACTGCAAATGTGCCCGTTCGTGCGCCAGCACAGCGCCCAGTTGTGTGGCGTCGAGGGCGTCGACAAGCCCCCTCGTCACCGCAACCGTAGGTTCGGGGCCGGGGAGGGAAAAGGCGGACACATCGGCACTGGGAACAATCACGTACTCGTGGTGGCCGTCGCGGGCAACCACGCCACCGGTCAAGGACCGAACCGCGGAATCGACGTGCAGTCGTTGAGCACGAATGCGTTCCAGACCCAGGGTCACCACAACCCCCAGCGCGCCGACCAAGCCCAGGGCACCCCATGCGCCGAGGGCCAACACGGTGTGATCCCACGTTGTATGGTGATCGTCCTGATGTTCCACGAGTCCCGTCGAGACACCAATGGCGAGCATGATTGCCGAACCCAAGGTCAGAATTCCGACGGTAAACACCGTCAACCACGCGAATAGGGCCCTCTGCGGGTGTCTGATCTGCCAGCGAGCTTGCCCGACCCATAGCGGGGCCGTCAGGGTCGCGACAACGGCGATGCCCAGCAGAATGAGGACTTGGTCCATCGCTTAGCGGTCACGCAGAGCGGATTGCAGGATGTCGATTTCTCGGGCGCTCAGCGTTCCAGCGAATTTGAGTAGCACGGCATCGCGATTCTGCGAGGCGTCCAGCGCCTCGGTAATGGTGTTGAGGGCCTGTTCCTCGACGCTCCGGGTGGCTGTAAATAAAATCCCCCGAGCAGCCTCGCCAACGCGTTCAACATCGCCCTTGATGCGCATGCGCTCCAGTGCCGTCAACACGGTCGTGTAGGCCGGAGTGGGCTCGGTGCAGGCCGCTTGAATGTCGCCGGCGTTCAGAGGGGCATCGTGCCGACGTAATATCGACAGAATCAGGGATTCGAGTTCGCCCCGAGCTCGTGTGCGCGTCATGCCGACCCTTTCTCTACAAGATGAAGAATAGCGCATTCGAGCGAGTTAGTGCCATAAATAGCAATTCTGCGGAATAATGGAGTAATTATGACACTCACCCCGACGCGCCGCTCCCCCGGCCGACCGGTCAGCATCGACCCCGCCGATGTGGCGCTGACCGCACTCCATTTGTTCTCTGAAAAGGGCATCGAAAATGTCACCATGGATGACATCGCCGCCGCGGCAGGAGTGTCCAGACGAACGGTATTCCGCCTGTACCCGTCCAAGGCGGCGCTGGTCTGGGGCGGAATGAAGCCGTGGACTGAAAGCCTGCGAGCAGAATTGGAGCGTGAGGACCTTCCTGAGGATCCGGCGGATGCGCTGGTCGAGGCATGGGTGTCCTCACTCGAACACCTCGACAGTTCTCTGGAAGTTACCCGACTGCGTCTGCAAATGGTGGGCAAGTCACACGAGGCATACGCCTGGGGGCTCAACGCCATGGCCGAGACGCTCGGCGTGCTGGCCGAAAACATCGAAAAGCGCACCGGGTTCTCCCGGGATTCGCTCGAAGTCACCACTCTGGTTGCCGCGATGTACGCGGCGGGACACAACGCCTCGGTCTGGTGGGCAATGCACAACGACCCTCGCAGCCTGGCCGAGATCCTGCGGGCTGGCTTCGACGGGCTCGACAACCCGAAATTCCACCGCCAACAGCCGTAAACCGATTCGACTAAACTGAATCGCGTGGGGCGGTAGCTCAGCCGGTTAGAGCAGCGGACTCATAATCCGTCGGTCGCGGGTTCAAGCCCCGCCCGCCCTACGAATGGTTCGTACACTACAGCGAAGGCCCCTCACCACTGGTGAGGGGCCTTCGCTGTAGTCGCCGTGTTTAGCGACGGAAGTTTCCGCGAACGGGTTCGTAGAACCAGCCAAGGAACGTGATGATCACGGCACCGAGCCCGAACAACGCGACCCAAATTCCGACGGCCATACCGAGCATCGCCACGCCACCGACAGCGCCGGCAAAGAAGGGCCACCATGACCACGGTGAGTAGTAACCCATTTCCGAGTCACCATCGTCAATGTCGGCGTCCTCGCGGTCCTCGGGAAGTACCCCGCCCGACTGACGGCGCAGGTTGAGGAAGAGGAAGCCACCAAGCAGCAGGTACATGGCCAGGGTGAAGGGAAGGGCAATGGTGCCCACCCACTCCAACTGCCCCAGCGACGTCGTCACCCATACGGGATAGATGATCGAGAAGGCGAGGAAGAACACCGAGAGGATGGCGTACAGAACAACGTTAGTTTTCATGGTCTGTCGGCTCCTTACTTATCCTGGTAGCCCGCGGGCGCGGTCTCGGGGTGGTTCAGGTCGAAAGCCGGGGATTCCGAACGAATACGGGGAATCGACGTGAAGTTGTGACGAGGAGGAGGGCACGACGTAGCCCACTCGAGCGAGCGGCCGTAACCCCACGGGTCGTTGACCGTAACCTTCTCGGCGTTGCGGTGAGTCCACCACACGTTGAAGAGGAACGGAATCATCGAGACTGCGAGGATCATCGAACCCACGGTCGAGAGCTGGTTCATCCAGGTGAAACCATCCTCGACCAGGTAGGTCTGGTAACGACGGGGCATACCCATGACTCCAACCCAGTGCTGGATGAGGAAGGTCATGTGGAAGCCGATGAACAGCAACCAGAAGTGCAGGTGACCCAGCTTCTCGTTGAGCATCTTGCCGGTCATCTTGGGCCACCAGAAATAGAAGCCCGCGAACATGGCGAACACCACGGTTCCAAAGATGACGTAGTGGAAGTGCGCTACGACGAAATAGGTGTCCGAAACGTGGAAGTCCAGAGGGGGCGATGCGAGAATCACACCGGTCAAACCACCGAACACGAACGACACGAGGAAGCCCATTGCAAAGACGAGCGGGGTCTCGAACGAGACAGAACCGCGCCACATGGTGCCAATCCAGTTGAAGATCTTCACACCGGTGGGAACAGCAATAAGCATGGTCATCAGTGCGAAGAACGGCAGCAGGACGCTTCCGGTGACGTACATGTGGTGAGCCCACACCGTCATCGAGAGAGCAGCGATGGTGATGGTCGCAAAGACCAGGGTCTTGTACCCAAAGATGGGCTTGCGCGAGAACACCGGAATGATTTCCGAGATAATTCCGAAGAACGGAAGCGCGATGATGTAGACCTCGGGGTGGCCAAAGAACCAGAAGAGGTGCTGCCACAGCAGCCCACCACCGGTGGCCGCGTCATAGACGTGGGATCCAAACACACGGTCCGAACCCAGCGCCAGCGCGGCGGCGGCGAACACGGGGAACACCATGATGACGAGCAACGAGGTGATGAGCGTGTTCCACGAGAACACCGACAGACGCCACATGGTCATACCCGGTGCGCGCATCGTAATGATGGTGGTGATGAAGTTCACGGCACCCATAATGGTTCCGAAGCCCGAGAGGCCCAGACCGAATACCCACATGTTGGATCCAACGCCGGGGCTGAAGGTTGTGGTCGACAGCGGGGTGTAGGCGAACCAACCGAACGACGCTGCACCCTGAGGGGTGAGGAATCCAGCGGTGGCCACGGCCGAACCGAAGAAGTACAGCCAGAAAGCCAGCGCGTTCAGACGGGGGAATGCCACGTCGGGAGCGCCGATCTGCAGTGGCATCAGGACATTGGCGAATGCAGCGAACAACGGGGTCGCAAACATCAGCAGCATGATGGTGCCGTGCATGGTGAACAGCTGGTTGTACTGTTCCTTGGTCACGAGGTCCATGCCGGGCTGGAACAGCTGGGCGCGGATGATGAGGGCCATGACGCCACCGATGAGGAAGTACACGAACGACGTGACGAAGTACATGTACCCAATGGTCTTGTGGTTCGTCGTCGTCAGGTAGTCGAGGAACACACCGCCGGTCTTACCCGCGCGGACCGTGCTCGCGCCCGCAGGAATTGATGCTGCGGCGGAGGGACGAGGAGCTGTTGTAGTCATGGTTCAGCCTTATCCTTCTTCGGTGTTACCGGTGGTACCGGGCAAGTTGAGGTTGACGTTGTACTCGGGTCCGAGGCGACCGGTCTGTCCTGCGTCACGCAGCGACTGGATGTAGGCGTCGTATTCGGCCTGCGACACTACCTCGACGTTGAACAACATCAACGAGTGGTACTCGCCACAGAGTTCGGCGCACTTACCGGCGTAGCTGCCTTCCTTTTCGGGAGTCACGTACCAGTGGTTTGTCTTGCCGGGGATGTTGTCCTTCTTGTACAGGAAGTCCACGATCCAGAACGAGTGGTTAACATCGCGCGATTCGATGATGAATTCGATCTTCTTGCCGACGGGCAGGTACAGCGTGGGCAGCGAATCGGCCTCGATGAGGTTGTTTTCGTCTTCCTGAGCCTGGATGCCCGAGAAGTACACATCGTCCGTGATGTAGTTGAAGTCCCATGCCCAACGCTTGGCAAAGACCTCGATGGTGACATCGGGTTCGACCTTGGCCTCGATCTCGGCCTGGTCACGCGCGGTGAACGCAAAGAATCCGATGATGAGGATCAGCGGGACGATCGTGAAGAACAGCTCGATCGGGGTGTTGTAGCGCAGCTGTGCGGGAAGACCGGTGTCGGTCTTGCGGCGTCGGTAGGCAATCGCGGCCCAAATCATGAGCGCCCAGGTGATGATGCCCACAATCATGAGCACAATCCACGAGGTCGACCAGAGGCCGATGATGCGCGAAGTCTGGTTGGTGATTCCGTCTTCCGAGGGAAGCCAGCCCGTCAATTCCTGCTGAGTACAGCCCGAAAGGACCAGTGCGGATACTGCAGCGGTTGCCCCTGCAATCCAGCGAAGTCGGTTCTGTGACACGTTGTACCTCTCGAACGTCAATGTGTCTAATGGTGATGTCAGTCTACGCGGTCGGCGTCGTGTTTTTCACGCCTCACACGCTCATTCTGCGCCGATACGACGCAAAATTAGTCACAACGCCGAGGCTTTGTGACTTTGGTCCCAATATTTAGTGGAACGACTCGCCACAGGCGCACGAGTTCTGTGCGCCGGGGTTATCGAAACGGAATCCCGAGCTGGCAATGGTGTCCTCGAAGTCGATGACGGCGTTCTCTACGGATCCATCCGCGTTGAACTTGCCGAGCAGGGGAACGCTCTTCTTGTCCACGATGACCTCGACGCCCTGGAATTCGACGATGGTGTCGCCATCCAGCACTCGCTCGTCAAAAAACAGGTCGTAACGGAAGCCGCTGCAGCCGCCCGACTTGACGGCCAAACGCAGACGGTAGTCGTCGCGCTGCTCGCGCTCCATGAGCGACTTCGCCTTCAGTGCAGCGGCCTCGGTCAGGACTACGTGGTGAGCTTTTTCGGTAACGGTCTTACCCTGCAAAATTGTCATAGTGCGATTTTACCTGACCAGATACTCACTCGTGGTCATGCAAACGGGCCAGCACGAGCAGCTCGGCCAGAATCGCGCGTCGGAAAACATCGAGCGACAGTGACTCGTTCGGGCTGTGAGCTCGTGACTGTGGGTCCTCTACCCCGGTCACCAAGATCTGAGCGTCGGGAAAAACCTCGGCCAACTGTGCGATGAACGGAATCGACCCGCCCACGCCGGCCAGCACCGGTTCGGCACCGTCCCAAGCGTCACGCAGCGCCTCGATTTCCATCATCGCGGCGGAACCCGACGCATCGACGAGGAAGGGGTTCCCCAAATCCACATCGCCAAACTCGACATGCGCACCAAACGGCGTGTGGTGTTCGATATGCGTGGCCACTGCCTGAAACGCGTCCGCCGCCGTTTGGCCGGGAGCCACCCGCACCGACACCTTGATCCGGACACTGGGCGTCAAAGTGTTGGACGCGTTGACGACACTGGGTGCGTCGATGCCGGTCACGGTGATTGCCGGCGCAAACCAAATACGCGACAGCACCGGCCCCGACCCGATGGGTTCCACACCGTCCAGCAACCCCGAATCGTGCCGCAGTTCCTCGTCGGAAAAATCGGGTACAACGGCCTCAAAGCCCCTCAGACCCTCGACGGCTACTGACCCGTCGGCCGAGTGGAAGGACGCCATGACGGCCGCCGCGGCCATCATCGCATCGGGCACGGCGCCACCCAGCATGCCCGAATGCGAGGCGTGGGCCAGAGTGGAAATCGTGAGCGTGAACGTAGCGTTTCCGCGAAGGCTCACGGTTAACGAGGGGATGTCGACCGACCTGTTGTCACTGTCTGCCACGACAATGATGTCGGCCGCGAGTGTGCTGCGATAGGTCGAAAGCAGGTCGGGGAACGACCGCGAACCAAATTCTTCTTCGCCCTCGATGAACACCACGACCCCAATGTTGGGGTTGTTGTCGGTGGCCTGCGCCAGCAGGTTCAGGGCGGTCAGATGAACCATGACTCCGGCCTTGTCGTCCGCGGCTCCTCGGCCATAGAGTCGGCCATCGCGGACCTCGGGCTCGAAGGGCGGGCTGTCCCACAACTGATCGTCACCCGGAGGCTGCACGTCATGATGTGCATAGAGCATCACGGTGGGATAACCGGGAGCCGGGTTACGGCGAGCAATCACGGCTTCGCGGCCCATGCCGCCCGAGGGAACGCTCCCCCGAACAACTCGGACACCCTCGAGGTCACCGGTACCCGCAAACAGCGGCGAAGCCACGAGCTCGTCGTGAATCACCTGGGCAGTGCGAGTGACGTGATCCGCGTCAAAACCGTCCCACGACACACTGGGAATTCGCACCAGGCTCTTCAGCGCCTCGAGTGACTGGTCAAACGCCGCATCCACCGCGGCGCGAAGTTCCGGCAATGAGCGAGAGAGTTCCGTCATGAGGGTAATCTTAGAACCCTTGATACTAAGGAGTTCGGGTGTCCGACATCGAAAACGAAACCACCGCAACGGGCAAGGGTCACGCCACCCCGACCCGCAAGGAACGGGAAGCCGCGAACAAGCGCCCCATCGTTCCCTCGGACCGCAAGGAAGCACGTCGCGCGATGAACGCAAAGCGCGCAGCGGAACGCGCCAAGGTTCGTGCAGGCCTCGAAGCCGGTGACGAACAGTATCTTCCCCCGCGCGACAAGGGACCCCAGCGCCGTTACGCGCGCGACTACGTCGATGCGCGCTGGACCGCTGGCGAATTCATGGTTCCGGCCATGGTCCCCGTAGTCCTGTTCTCGTTGTTCCCCGTGTTCAACGACGCCACCGTTCAGCTGTCGCTGCTTCTCGCTATCTATGGCCTGCTGCTGATCGCCATCCTTGACGGCCTCATCATCGGACGCACCGTATTTAAGAAGCTCGAAGCCAAGTACGGCGCCGGCAAGGTCGAACGTGGAATCAAGTGGTACTGCGCCATGCGCGCCTTCCAGTTCCGCCCCCTTCGCCTTCCCAAGATTTCGGTCAAGCGCGGCGAATTCCCCGTTTAGCGTTCACCGAGTAATGGCGGCGACTCCGACGAGTCGCCGCCATTGCTGTGTAGGCAGTTAGTTGGACCGCAGCCCGCGGGTAATCTGACGGGCCCAGAAAGGTCCGCGATAGATGTAGCCGGTGTACCCCTGCACGAGGTTTGCCCCCGCCTCAAGTCGTTCGGCAACATCGGCCGCGGTTTCGACGCCGCCCACCGAAATCAGGCACATGTCAGCGGGCACCGAGGCGCGCAAACGGGTCAAAATTTCACGCGAGCGAGCGGCAACGGGCGGACCCGAAAGACCGCCGGCACCAATTTCGTCGATGCGTCGAGCCGAGGTTTTCAGGCCCTCACGAGACAGCGTGGTGTTGGTCGCGATGATTCCCGCGAGGCCGACTCGTGTTGCCAGAGCGGCGACGGAATCGACACCGTCATCGGTCAGATCGGGGGCGATTTTGACGAGAACGGGTGTTGCTCCCGCTGCGGTTTTGACCGCAACGAGCAGCGGCTCGAGCTTGTCGATTTCTTGCAGACCGCGAAGCCCCGGGGTGTTCGGCGACGACACGTTCACCACGAGATAGTCGGCAAGCGGCGCCAGCAGCGTTGCGCTCGTGACATAGTCGGCTTCGGCATCGTCCACATCGACGACCCGAGATTTGCCGATGTTGACGCCCACAATCGGGCCACGGCCGGAACGCGTCAAACGCGGGGCAACGTGGGCAGCCCCCTGGTTGTTGAACCCCATGCGGTTGATCAGTGACCGGTCCTCGATGAGTCGGAATAGTCGAGGCTTGGGGTTACCGTCCTGAGCGATGGCCGTCACGGTACCGACCTCGACATGCCCAAAACCAAAGCCCCACAGGGGGCGGTACATCGACGCGTTCTTGTCAAAACCCGCGGCCAGACCGAAGGGCGACTCGAAGGTCAATCCCATGGTGGTCACCCGCTGCGAGGGATCGGGAGCCGTGAAAAGCCGCAACAATGGCACAGCACCGACGCGATCCACCGTCTTGAGGAAGGTCGAGACGAGATTGTGGGCGTTCTCGGGGTCCATGCGCGCAAAAAACGTGCGGAAGATGAAGGGGTACATCAGGCGTCCTCGCCCGAATCCAAGCCGTCGGCGATGCGTCGTTCGTCGTCACGCAGGCCCTCGATGACACTCTCGAAGTCGGCCAGCGAGTCGAAGCCCTGGTAGACCGAGGCAAACCGCAGGTAGGCCACGACGTCAAGCCCGCGCAGTTCGGGCAGAATCGACAAACCGATGTCGTTGGCCTCGATCTGGGATGTTCCCGTCTGGCGAATCGCTTCTTCAACCCGCTGTGCGAGCCCGGCGAGGTCGACGTCCGTGACCGGTCGACCCTGACATGCCTTGCGCACGCCCGACACGATCTTGTCGCGCGAGAAGGGTTCGACAACACCGCTGCGTTTGATGACCATGAGCGATGCAGTTTCGGTCGTCGAGAAGCGGCCAGAACACTCGGGGCACTGACGACGACGACGAATCGACAGCCCATCATCCGAGGTACGTGAATCGATGACTCGGCTATCCGAATGACGACAGAAAGGACAGTGCATGGTTCCCTATTTCCTCGAGCGGGCGATCACGGCGTCGCCGTGTGCGGGCAAGTTTTCGGCCTGGGCAAACGTCACGATGGAATCGGCCACCTCCGCCAAGGCGTCCTCGGTGTACGTCACCGTCTGACGAGGACGCAGGAACGTGTACGCACCCAGCGCCGCCGAGTGACGAGCATGACCGTGGGTCGGCAGAACGTGATTCGATCCCGCCAGGTAATCCCCCAAGGACACCGGAGTGTACGAACCGACAAAAATTGCCCCAGCGTGTTTGACCAGCGCGGCACGGTCGGCGGCATCACGCGTGTGAATTTCCAGGTGTTCGGCACCGTATGCGTCACTGAGGGTCATGGCCACGTCGAGATTGGGGACGACGAGAATGCGGGATTGCTCGCCGGCGAGTGCAACGCGAACGCGGTCTGCGTGACCCGTGGTCTGGACGCGCGATTCGATGTGGTCGTTAACTGCTGTCGCAAAATCGAGCGAGTCGGTGATCAGCACGGCACTCGCCGCCTCGTCGTGTTCGGCCTGGGAAATCAGGTCGGCGGCAACGAAATCGGGGTTCGCGCTGTCATCGGCGATGATGAGAATTTCGGTGGGACCCGCCTCGGAGTCGATTCCAACCACTCCTGACACCACACGCTTGGCGGCGGCAACGAACATGTTGCCGGGCCCCGAAATCACCTGAACGGATCGAAGACCCATTTCGGGCACACCGTAGGCCAGTGCGCCAATGGCTCCGGCGCCGCCGATGGCGTACACCTCGTCGACGCCGAGAATTGCGGCGACCGCGAGAATCGTGGGGTGCACGGAACCGTTGTGGTCGCGTTGTGGAGGCGAAACCACAGCGATTGACTCGACGCCGGCGGCCTGGGCGGCCACGACGTTCATAATCACGCTGGACGGATAGACGGCCTTACCACCGGGAACGTATAAGCCAACTCGTTCGACGGGAACCCAGTGCTGGTCAATCACAGCGCCGGGTGCAATCTGGGTGCGTGTCGACGCGGGGACCTGAGCCGCAGATCCGGACCGTACTCGCTCGATTGATACGTCAATTGCGGCACGCAGTTCGGGGTCGAGCGCGGCAAGGGCATCGTCCATCACGTCGCGGGGAACGCGCAGCTGCTCGGGTGCTCCCCCATCAAATCGTTCGGCATGCCGACGCAGTGCGGCCTCGCCGTCACGGCGGACATCCTCGACGAGTTCCGCCGCGGCATCCATGACCGTGTTGTGGTCCAGTGCGGAACGCGGAATCAGATCACGCGCCTCGTCCGATGTGAGGTGCGTCTGCGTGAGAATTTGTACCGTAACCATGTGCCCCCAGTCTACCGTTTGAGGGTCACCGCCCCTGCCGCTAGTCGAAGCAGTTGGGGCCCAGAATTCGTTTGATTTCTGCATACAAACTGCCACTCGGGGCGACCTTGTGTGGCAGGGCAAAAACCCGGGCACCGGTCGGAGTAATCACTCGGAACTCGACGTCGACATCACCGGTATGACGGTCGAGGACCTCGGCGAGGTCTCTGAGGCGGGACTCGGTGGTGTGGCGCTCGGGCAACGCAAATTTCACGACCGAGACAACCTCTTCGCGGCTGGAATCGAGTGTGCGAACATCGAATACACCGATCGAGACCTCGGCCTCGCGCAGCCGCACCCGACCGCGAACGGCGACGATAGCGTCCTGCACCAGTTGGTCACGGTTTTCGAGGTAGCTCTTGCCCATAAAGGACAGCAAAATCGTGCCCGATTGGTCCTCGAGTACGGCCATTCCATAGGGGTTGCCCGAATTGCGCGCCACGCGGTGCTCGACCGAACGCAACAGGCCCGCGAGTCGAATGGTGTCGCCCTCGTTGGCGCCCTGCAGTTCGAACGTCGACTCGGATTCGGCATCCGAGTCCTCGCTCGCCGTGATCTTTTCGTCCACTCGCAGCGTCACGATGGGGAAATCGGATTCGCGGACCAGCATTTTGTCGAGTCCATTGAGCGGGTGATCACTGACGAATTGCCCGAGCATTTCCCGCTCGAATTCCAGCTTGATTTTCTTGGGCCACTCGGGTCGGTCGGGAATCGTGTTGATCGGAGAGTCGTACAGTTCCTCAAAGTCAAAACCGACATCACCGCGCGAGGCGCCGCGCTTGTCCTTGGCGGCCTCGTCGACAGCGGCCTCGTGGATTTCCAGGAGCGCTCGGCGGCTGTCACCGAACGAATCAAAAGCGCCCGCCTTGATCAGGGCTTCGACGGTGCGCTTGTTCAAGGCCTGAACGGGAACCTTGCCGAGGAAGTCATAGAAACCGGTGTAGGCGCCGTGTTCGGCGCGAGCGGCGAGGATGTGTTCGGTCACGGACACACCGACGTTGCGAATCATGCCCAAACCAAAACGCATGTTTTCGCCCACGGCGGCAAAGTTCACCTGGGATTCGTTGATGTCGGGCGGCAACAGGGTCACACCCATGCGACGCGCCTCGACCATGTACATACCCATTTTTTCGCGGTCGTCACGGACGCTCGTCAGCAGAGCGGCCAAATATTCGGCGGGGTAATGGGCCTTGAGGTATGCGGTGAAATAGGACACCACACCGTACGCGGCGGAGTGAGACTTGTTGAACGCATAGTCCGAGAATGGAACAAGGATCTCCCACAGCGCCGTTGTCGCCGCCATCGAATACCCGCGCTCGATCATTCCCGCACTGAACGGCTCGAACTCTTTATCGAGAATTTCCTTCTTCTTTTTACCCATCGCACGACGCAACAGGTCGGCCTGAGACAGGCTGTAGCCGGCGACAATTCGCGCGATTTCCATGACCTGTTCCTGGTACACGATCAGGCCGTAGGTGGGCTCGAGAACCGGTGCGAGTGATTCCTTCAGCTCGGGGTGAATCGGTTGAATTTCTTGCAGATTGTTTTTGCGCAAGGCGTAGTTGTTGTGCGAGTCGGCACCCATCGGACCGGGACGATACAGCGCCAAAACGGCCGAGATGTCCTCAAAGCTGTCCGGCTTCATCTTGCGCAGCAAGTCACGCATGGGTGGTGAATCGAGCTGGAAAATGCCGAGAGTCTCGCCCGTGGACAGCAGATCAAAGACACCAGAGTCGTCAAACGGAAGTTCCTCGAGAACGACGTCGACGCCTCGATTCAGCTTGATGTTTTCCAGTGCGTCATCGAGGATGTCGAGGTTTCGCAACCCCAGGAAGTCCATCTTGACCAGACCCAATTCCTCACAGCTGGGGTAATCAAACTGCGTAATGATCTGGCCGTCGGAATCGCGCATCATCAACGGCACGATGTCCGCCAACGGCTTGCTGGACATGATCACACCCGCGGCGTGCACACCCGTGTTGCGCTTGATTTTTTCCATTCCCCGAGCGGTCTCGTAGGCGATCTTGGCCATCGGGTCGGACTCGACGACCTCGCGGAATGCGGCGGCTTCCTTGAATCGGGAATGATCCTTGTCGAACAGTTCGCCGAGCGACATGTCCTTGCCCAACACGCTGGGCGGCATGGCCTTGGTCAGCCTGTCCCCCAGTTCATAGGGGTAACCCAGCACGCGCGAGGCGTCCTTGAGGGCCTGTTTCGCCTTGATGATGTTGTACGTCACGATCTGGGCTACGTGGTCGCTGCCGTATTTCTCGGTGACGTAGTGCTTGACCTCGTCGCGACGACGAGGGCCGAAGTCGATATCGAAGTCGGGAAGCGATTCGCGTTCCGGATTGAGGAATCGCTCAAAGAGCAGACCGTGTTCCAGCGGATCAAGGTCTGTGATGCCCATCGCGTACGCGGCGATGGAGCCAGCGCCCGAACCACGGCCGGGTCCCACACGGATGCCATTGGTACGCGCCCACCGAATAAAGTCCGCAACGACGAGGTAATAACCGGGGAAACCCTTCTCGGTGATGACACCGATCTCGTATTCCGCACGTGCCGTCACCTCGTCAGTCAGGCCGTGGGGGTAACGGCGAGCAAGGCCGTCCCACACTTCACGAACAAAGAGCGAATCCTCGGTTTCCCCCTCGGGAGCCGGGAAACGAGGCATGTAGTTGGCGCCCGTGTCAAAGGTGACATCGCACCGCTCGGCAATCAGCAGAGTGTTGTCGCAGGCCTCGGGAAGGTCGCGGAACAGCGAACGCATCTGCTCTGCGCTCTTCAAATAGAACTCGTTGGACCCAAACTTGAAACGCTGTACGTCGTCAAGTTTTGAGCCCGTTTGCACACACAGCACGGCATCGTGGCTGGCCGCATCGTGGGAGTGCGTGTAGTGCAGGTCATTTGACGCAATCAGCGGGATGTCGAGGTCCTTGGCCAGCTGCAGCAGGTCCATCATGGCCCGCTTCTCAATATCGATGCCGTGGTCCATGATCTCGACGAAATAGTTGTCGCGACCCAGAATGTCGCGCATTTCGGCCGCGGCCTGCAGCGCCAAATCGTACTCACCGCGTCGGATTCGGGTCTGAACCTCGCCGCTGGCACACCCCGTCGTGGCAATCAGACCTCGACCCAATTCGGCCAAAATTTCACGGTCCAGTCGGGGTTTTTGGTAGTAGCCCTCGAGGTACCCCGCCGAGGACAGTTTGAACAGGTTGTGCATGCCCTCGGTGGTTTCCGCGAGCAGCGTCATGTGCGTGTACGCACCGGCACCCGAAGTGTCATCCTCGCCGCCATCGCCCCACCGCACGGGCTTCTTGTGAAAACGGCCCTCGGGAGCCACGTAGGCCTCGAGTCCAATGATCGGCTTGATGCCCGCCTTGGTCGCCTTTTTCCAGAATTCAAAGGCACCAAACATGGTGCCGTGATCGGTAATCGCGATGGCCGGCATCTCGAGTCGTACCGCTTCGGCAATCAGTTCATCGATTCGCGCGGCACCGTCCAACATCGAATTATCGGTGTGTACGTGCAGATGTACGAACGAATCGGCCACAAATTCTCCTTGCCTGAAACATCAGTTTACGCAGGTCGAGTCGGAAAGACGGCGTGACGCTCAGGACGCGTCGAGGATGTCCAGAACGTGCTGCAGATCGTCGGGATACGGTGCGGACACGTCGATCTTTTCGCCCGTCACCGGGTGATCAAACACAAGCCGTACGGCATGCAGCCACTGGCGCGTCAGGCCCAATCGAGCCGCGAGCTTGGGGTCGGCGCCATAGTGCGTGTCCCCCACCAACGGATGCCGGGTTGACGCCATGTGCACGCGAATTTGGTGTGTACGGCCGGTCTCGAGGTCGATGGACAACAGCGTGGCGGCGGCATACGCCTCGATGGTTTCGTAGTGTGTGACCGCGTGACGACCGTCCGTGACGACCGCAAACTTCCAGGCCGAACCCGGGTGACGACCCAACGGAGCATCAATCGTTCCCGACAGCGGGTCTGGGTGGCCCTGCACCAGCGCGTGATATTCCTTGCTGACCTCGCGGTTGCGGAACTTGTCCTTCATGACCGAATAGGCGATCTCGCTTTTTGCGACGATCATCAGTCCGCTGGTACCGACATCGAGGCGGTGCACGATGCCCTGGCGCTCGGGAGCACCCGAGGTCGAAATCCGGTAGCCCGCACCGGCCAACGCGCCGACCACAGTGTCTCCCTCCCAGCCCAGCGAGGGATGGGCTGCGAGAAACGGTGGCTTGTTGACGATCACGATGTGGTCGTCGTCGTACACGATCGACATTTCGGGAATTTCCGCGGCGACAACGGTCGGTTCGCGCTTGTCCTCCCACGTGATCGACATCACCGTATCCGCAACCACACGGTCCGACTTCGCCGCCACGACGCCGCCGATTTCGACGCCGCCCGCCGCAACAATGTCCGCGGCAAAAGTACGCGAAAAACCCATCAACTTCGACAGTGCGTTATCGATGCGTTCCCCCACGAGACCGTCGGGGACGGGGACTACTCGGTGATTCGCCACCGGGAACTACGAGGCGTCGGCCCCGGCGGGTGCGCTCTTCGCCAGCTCGTTGAGCTGAGTCTGCAGGAACTGACCGAGGTGCGTGCGGTAGTCGCTTTCGAAGCCCTTCAGTTCCTCGATGCGACGCTCGATGACGATGCGTTCCTGGTCCAGCTCGTTGATACGCAGACGCTGCTGCGCCTCGGCCTCCTGGACGATACGAGTGGCCTCGGCCTGAGCCTCGGAGACCATGCGCTCGCGCTCGTCGAGGCCTTCCTGGACGTGCTGATCGTGCAGTTTGCGGGCCAGCTGCAGGAACTGGCTCGAAGTTGCGGCCTCGGCTTCAACCGACAGAGGGGCTCCGACGGGTGCGGCGGGTGCGCCCTCCGCAGCAGCACGCTGCAATTCCTGAATTCGAGCCTCTTCGGACACGAGACGCTGACGAAGTTCCTCGGCCTCTGCCTTGTCGGCGAGCATCTGGGCAACGACCTCGTCGAGGAAGTCGTCTACCTCGTCCTGGTCGTATCCTTCGCGGAATTTGACCGTCTGAAACTGCTTGTGGGCGATGTCTTCAGCGCTCAGCGACATGCGTAGCCTCTTTCTTCTTAAACCTAGGCTTACAGACTACAACGCAACGGGCGACGGAATAAATGCCGAAAGTAAATACACGGCCAACAGGGCAACGGTCCACGATAAGTCAATCGAGGCGCCGCCCAGGTTGATCGGCTTCACGACGGCACGAATCCACCGCAGCGGCGGATCGGTGACCGTGTAGACGACATCGGCGAGGAACAAGACGGCCCCGCGGGGACGCCATCCCGGACGCAACACGCGCGCCCAATCCAGAACCAAACGCCCCCACAGCATCAGCGTGAAAACGAACAGCAGAAAGTGCAGTGCCCCGTAAACGAGAGACATTAGGACAGGAAGTCGGTGTCGACGTTCTGAACGGGTGCTTCGTCGGCGACCTCTTCCACGAGCGAAACGCCGAAGGGGGTCAACATGTAGACCTTGCCCTGCTCGGAAACTCTTTCGATTCGGCCTTCGAGTCCCTTGGTCAAACCGGACAGGAAGTCAATCATGCGACGAACCTCGGTTTCGAGCATGCGCGACAGATCGATGATCATGGGCGAGCCCTCGCGGAAGGTCTCGGCGATACCCTCGGCCTCGGCGTAGCGGGTGGGCCGCACGGTGTGAATGGTGGCGAACGCGGGTTCCTGGTTGCGACGCAACGAACCACCGGTGAAACCGGACGAGGTCGCGCGGGGAACCGCGGTGGGGCGTGCGGTCGGTGCGGGTGCCTGACGCGATGCTGCGGGACGGGCTTCGCCATCACGCGCTTCGGTGAAACCTAAACTTTCCCAAACCTTTTTCACTGCAAGCCTCCTGATTGTTCTGTCTAAAAGTTAACCCACGGCGGGGCGGTTTCCCGTGATTGTCGTGCCGATGCGCAGGTGTGTCGCTCCGTGTTTCAGCGCGATTTTCCAGTCTCCGCTCATGCCCGCCGAGATGAAACGCGCCTCGGGAAAACGCGTGATCAGTACCTGCGAAAGACGCTGCAATTCCGCAAATGCCGGTTCGGGATCGCCGGTCATCGGGGCTACTGCCATGACTCCTCGAAGAGTAATCGAGGGGACGGTTGCGATGAGGTCCGCGAGGGCCAGAAGTTCGGTTTCACCGTTGACCCCACCACGGCCCGAGTCATCGGTCAGATTGACCTCGATGAAACCCTGAACGGGATTCTCGTTGGTACGCAGTGCCTCGACCACGCTGACTCGATCGAGCGAATGCAACACAGTGGCATATTTCGCGATCGCCTTGGCCTTGTTGCTTTGAATCTGTCCGACAAAATGCCACGTGATGTCAGAACGATCGATCGCTGCGGCCTTGGGCGCCGCGTCCTGGTGACGGCTCTCGCCGAAATCCCGCGCACCCGCGTCGATAAGTTCCGAAACGAGCGAGGCGGGATGAAACTTGGTGACGGTGACCAGCGTGACGGATTCCGGGGAACGCCCCAGTTGCCGGCATTCCGCGTCGACGGCGGCGCGTACCTCGCGCCACCGGTCAGCGGCTGTGGGCATTACCGAAGGAATTTCGGCAGTTCGAAGCTGTCATCAGCATCGTCGAACTGGCTGGGAATCGAGGGCACGTCACCGGTTGCAAAGGCCCCAGGAGCCGAGAACGCGGGGATGGCCTCGGTGTCAGAGCCACGCGACGAGAATTCGTCGTCGTAGGACGCGAACGAAGGCAGCGGGTCACGAGGTGCCGACGGCTCGCGGCCATCGAAACCTGCGGCGATCACGGTGACGCGAACCTCGTCACCCAGTGTGTCGTCAATCGACATACCGAAAATGACGTTGGCATCGGGGTGCACAACCTCGGTGATGAGCGAAGCGGCCTCGTTGATTTCGTGGATTCCGAGGTTCGAACCACCCTGAATTGACAGCAGAACACCGTGTGCGCCGTCGATGGTGGTGTCCAACAGCGGTGAAGCGATGGCGGCTTCGGTGGCCTTGACGGCGCGTTCTGCGCCCCGTGCCGAACCGATACCCATGAGGGCTGTTCCAGCATCCTGCATGACGGAACGCACGTCGGCGAAGTCAAGGTTGATGAGTCCGGGGTTGGTGATGAGGTCCGAAATACCCTGGACACCCGACAACAGAACTTCGTCGGCGATGGCAAATGCCTCGGGGGCCGAGATGGCCCGGTCGGCGATGGCAAGCAGACGGTCGTTGGGGACCACGATCAGCGTGTCAACCTCGGCGCGAAGCTTTGCGATACCGGCCTCGGCCTGTTCGCGACGGCGACGGGCCTCGAAGCTGAAGGGCTTGGTGACGACACCGACGGTCAGTGCACCAATCGACTTGGCGATACGAGCGACCACGGGGGCGCCACCAGTACCCGTTCCGCCACCTTCACCAGCGGTCACAAACACGAGGTCGGAGCCGGCGAGGCATTCTTCGATTTCCTGGGCGTGGTCTTCGGCGGCACGACGACCCACCTCGGGGTCTGCACCAGCACCGAGCCCGCGCGTCAGTTCGCGTCCCACGTCCAGCTTGACGTCGGCTTCGCTCATGACGAGTGCCTGCGCATCGGTGTTAATTGCGATGAATTCAACGCCGCGAATGCCGGCCTCGATCATGCGGTTGATGGCGTTAACGCCACCGCCACCAACGCCGACAACCTTGATTACAGCAAGGTAATTGCTCGAGCTTCCGGCCACCGTATCCTCCAACCTTCAGGTTTTACTTGAAGTCAAATCTTTTTGCACCCTTTTCGGGCAGCACGAGAGTAGGCGAACCCCCTCGTCTGACGACGCAGGCGCGTCCGCGTGTCGCGGAAATTACCGACGTGGGCTGATGACGAGGCTGTCCGGTGCGGACACGTCGATCGTGAAATTACCGCCCTGGCTCGACACGGCCTTGATGGCCGACGACAACACGACCGATTTGAGGTCGGACTGTTCCGGTGAACCCCAGATGATCTCGTTCCTCGAACCCTTCATCGTGAAGCGAACAGAGTCATGTGAATCGGCGGCGATGACATCGATCTTGGACCGCAGGTTCGGGGTCAGCGACAGCAAAACGTCGACGATATCGGCAAAGTTGGGATCGTCCGGGGTCGCGACCTTCAGAAGGGGCAGCTTGTCGGGGCGCTTGTCGGTATCGGCCAGTACGACTCCCGCGGAATCAACCAACTGGAACAGCGTGCCCTTTTTCACCAACCCAATAGTTTTACGTTCGACCACGCGCACAATCAAGGTGTGCGGCGGGACCAGCTCGGTCGTGAAGGACTCGATTCGCGGAATCTTGGCAAGCTTGGCACGAATTCGGTCAAAATCGATCAACGCCAACGGGACGCCGACCTGATCCTTGACGGCAGCGGTCACCGTTTTCGTTGGCAGGTTTTTATTACCCACCACGTCAATCGTCGTCAGGGTCAGCAGGGGCGACAGCACGATGCCCGCAACCAGTGCCACGACGCCCACGACGGACCCAACCCAGGTCAGAAAAATGCGTCGTTTGCGACGACTGTGTTCAGTAAATCGTCGAACCTCGGTGGCCTCGGCCTTCTTGCGGCGTTGCCGAATTTCACGCTCCGATGGCAGAGCATGCGGCACGGGCCGCTTCATCGGGCCTCCAGCGCGGCACAGACCTGCGGGATGATGCGATAGACGTCACCACAGGACAACGTCATGATGATGTCTCCCGGCCCAGCGGCGGCGGCGGCGGTGCGCGCAGCGTCGTCCCAATCTGGGCAGTACGCGACCGCGGTCGAGTCCACGAACGCCGACGACACCAATTCGCCGGTAACGCCCTCGATGGGATCCTCGCGGGCACCATAGACATCGAGAACCACAGTGAAGTCAGCGCCCGCCTCGTATGCCGCGGCAAATTCTGTGGCCATGGCCTGAGTTCGCGAATACAGATGAGGCTGGTGAATCGCAATCACGCGGCCCTCCCCCACCACACTGCGAGCGGTTGCCAACGCGGCGCGGACCTCGGTCGGGTGATGGGCGTAATCGTCGAAAACGCGGACACCGTCGACGGTGGCGTGCAGCTCAAAGCGACGGCCGGTACCGCGGAACGCCGCCATACCCGCAACTGCTTCGCCGAACGGAACGCCCGATGCCACGATCATTGCGGCCGCACCGCAGGCATTGAGTGCATTGTGACGGCCTGCTACGGCGAGAACCAAGCGCTGGGTTTCGCCACGATACTCGATGTCAGCGCTGATGCCCTCGTTGGACGAGACGATGTTGGTGATCCGGAAATCTGCACCTAATGTTTCGCCGAAGGTCAGCACTGTGCTCGTGATTCGTGGCGTAATAGCCACCACACCGGGATCGTCGTGGGAAACGACCACGGTCTCGGACACGGAATTGGCAAAAGTCACGAATGCGTCGTCAACCGCGGCCTGTGAACCGTAATGGTCCAGGTGGTCCGTGTCGATGTTCGTGATGATTCCGAACGCGGTGTCATACAACAGGAACGAGCCATCGGATTCATCGGCCTCGATCACAAACTGCGGCGTCGTTCCTTGGGCCGCCGATACCCCGTAGCCCGAGACGACACCACCGTTGACAAAACTGGGGTCAGCACCGGTTTCACGCAGAGCGGTCACCACCATGGCTGTCGTGGTGGTCTTGCCGTGCGCACCCGCAACGGCTAAAACGCGCTGTCCCGTCAACAACCAATTCAAGGCGACACTGCGATGAGCCACGGGAATTCCCGATGCGAGGGCGCGCTGGTATTCGGGGTTGTCCTCCCATAACGCTCCGGTAACCACAACGGCTTGTGCATCGCCAACGTTGGCGGCATCGTGGCCGATATCGACACGGATTCCGGCATCACGCAGAGCACGAGTTGTGGCGGATTCACTGCGGTCAGAACCCGAAACGTGAATTCCCCGACCGGCAAACATTCGAGCGATTCCGCTCATGCCACTCCCGCCGATTCCCACGAAATGCACTCGCTGCAGATCGGCGGGCAATACAACGGTCAGGTCAGGCTTAATCACCTGTACAGCCTACGTGTCTGGTCAGTCAATAGCGCGGAAGACGAGGTCGACGAACTGCGCCGCACCATCGCGGGTTCCGGCCGAGCGCGCTGCCAATGACATGGCATCACGTGCCGCACGGTCAGCCAGGAGCGGAATCAGAGTCCCGCGAACCCACTCGGGAGTGAAATCTTTGTCGAGGCACAGAATTCCGCCGCCCGCCGAAACCACTCCGAACGCATTATGAACCTGCTCGCCGTTCCCCACGGGATAGGGAACGAAAACAGCGGGAATACCCAAGGCCGCAAATTCAGTGACGGTGGCGGCCCCGGAACGTGCCACGGCAAATTGGGCGGCGGCCAGGGCCAAATCCATTCGATCGCAGTACGGCATCGGCTGATACCCCTCGATGTGCGGGTCCACGAATTCGCGCGATTCGCCCACCGTGTGCAGGATTTTCCATCCCGCGGCGACGATATCGGTCGCAGTCTGCGCAATCGTCGAATTAATTCGCGCCGCACCCGTGGAACCACCCGTGACCAGCATTACGCGGTCTTCCGGATGGAATCCCCAGTGGCGCAGAGCCTCGGGCCGCGCAGCCTCGACGTTCATTGTTGCAATTTCGGACCGCAACGGCATGCCCACACACTCTGCGCCTGCGATGGTGGTGTTCGCAAAGGCAACGGCTCGGTGTCGAGTCAATCGGGCTCCGATGACGTTTGCGATTCCGGGCCGGGCATTTGCCTCATGGAAGATGAGCGGAATCCCCGCGATCCGTGCGGCAACGTATGCGGGTGCCGAGGCATACCCACCGAACCCTACGACCGCCGCAATTCCACGGTCGCGAATCAGCCGGGTCACCTGTGCCACCGCAACCGCAAAACGGAACGGGAATACCAGCGCGGCACGGTTCACGCGACGAGGAAACGGTAACTTTGCAATCGTGACCAGTTCATACCCGCGTTGCGGGACGAGTCGAGATTCGAGCCCCTCTGCCGTTCCCAGCACCACGATTTCGTGGTCTCCGCGCGACATAATCTCGTCCGCTGTGGCCAACAAGGGATTGACATGCCCCGCCGTACCGCCACCGGCCAGCAGAAAAACGCTCATCGTCGCACCCCGCGCAGCGAGTGGCTTCGGTCCGCTTCCTCTGCTCGAACCGCACTGATGGCCAGGCCGATGGCCATGAGGTTAGCCAGCAGCGAACTTCCACCGCTCGACAGGAACGGCAACGGAACGCCCAGAACGGGCAAGACGCCCACAACAACCGCAATGTTGATCAGGGATTGTCCCGTCAACCACACGAATACACCGGTGAGAATCAGACGGGTGAACATTTGGTCGTATTCGCGGATCAACTTGACCATCGTCACGCCCATGAACGCGATCACGGCGAGCACCAACAGGGCGCCCAACAGTCCAACTTCCTCACCCACAATGGCAAAAATGTAGTCCGATTCGGCGTGAGGCAACCACGACCACTTGGCGTGGGAGCTGCCGAGGCCCAGTCCAAACACGCCACCGGTGCCCAGCGCCCACAGGCCGTGTTGGCTTTGCCAGCAGATGCCCTCGTAATCCTCAACTGAACAACCATTGACCCATGACATTACGCGCTCGACGCGCGACGACGACGTGACCATGACGATCAGCCCGAGAATTACCGCGGAGAGTCCGCCAATGACCAACCAGCGCGTCTTCATCCCCGCGACCATAAAGATACTGAACACGATGAGCGCGGTGACGATGGTGGTACCGAGGTCCTTGCCGACGATAATCATCACAATAGGAATGCCTATAGCCGCGATTGCGGGAACCCATTCCTTGACATAGGTGCGTTCGTGCAGCTTCCATTCGTTGTCGGAAATCCACAACGCAAGCCACAGGATAATCGCCAGCTTGATGAACTCAGAGGGCTGGATGGTCGCGAACCCGAGGTCCAACCAGTTGGTGTTTCCACCGTAAGAAACGCCCAGTGAGGAAAAGACCAAACCCTGCAACACGATTCCCGCAACGATGCCCCACAGAGCAAACTGGTGCCACAGAGCACGGGGCATCTTTGCCATCGTGAACAGGATAAAGAAACCCAACAGCGCGGTGCCACCCTGTTTTATCATGTCGGCAAACAGATTGCCGTTGTTGTTCAGCCCGCTGGACACCGAAGAGGCGGACAAGACCATGACCAACCCCACCGCCGTGAGAAAAATCACGGCGCCCTTAAGCTGTGAGACTAACCGGGTGTCGACCGTGAACAAGCTCCGGATCTGGACGACCACCGAATTCTGCGGCTGATTCATCGACGGCCCTCCGCGCGACTGCGTGCACTGGCCTGGAATTGACGGCCACGATCGGCATAGTCCACAAACTGATCCATCGAGGCGGCAGCGGGCGCGAGCAACACTGTGTCCCCCGGCAGTGCGAATTCAGCGGCCCGATCGACCGCAGCCGTCATGACGTCACTCTCGACGATTTCGATGACGGGGACCGAGGGTGCGTGGAGGGCCAAGGCGCGCAGCGGTTCCGCGCGGTCCTCACCGATGACGACGACACCACGCAAACGGCTGGCATGCGCCTGCACCAACTCGTCAATCTGGGTGCCCTTGAACAGTCCGCCGACAATCCAGACGATCGAGGGGAAAGCTCGCAGCGACGCGTTGGCGGCGTGAGCATTCGTGGCCTTGGAATCATCGACCCAGGTGACACCATCGGCTTCCACAATGATTTCGCACCGGTGATGATCGACAATGAACGAGTCAATCCCCGCCGACACCGATTCGGCCGAGATTCCCGTCGATCGGGCGAGGGCCGCGGCGGCGAGAATGTTGAGAATCATGTGGGGCTGCGCCATGTTGAGCTCGGCAAGGCGATCGATGGTGGTGAGCTCTTGAGCGGTCTCGCGACGATTTTCGATAAATGCGCGGTCAACGAGCAGACCCTCGATTGTTCCGAACGCGCTGGGGCCAGGAACCATGAACCCGAATCCGATGGCACGACAGCCCTCGTGAACGTCCGCATCTTCGACCATTGATTCGGTCACATGATCGACAGTGCTGTACACGCACGCGACGGTGGTGTTGGAATACACCGCCGCCTTTGCGTTGCGATACGCCTCGGACGAACCGTGCCAGTCATAGTGGTCTTCGGCCACATTGAGGCAGGTGGAGGCCAGGGGGTGCACGGCGCCGGCCCCCGTGGTGGGCAGCCAGTGCAGTTGAAAACTGGACAGTTCGACGACCAGGAAATCAAAGCCCTCGGGGTCACGAACCGCGTCAAGCACGGGAACGCCGATGTTTCCACACTCGATGGCACGGTGACCGGCCGTTCGCAGGAAATGAGCAGTCAATTGGGTCGTCGTCGTCTTGCCGTTGGTGCCGGTGATCAGAATCCACTCGGCGGAACGAACCTTGTCACGTACTCGCCACGCCAGTTCGATGTCACTCCACAACGGAATTCCCTGCGATGCGGCCCACTCCACAATCGGATGGCGCGGTGACATACCCGGCGACACGATGATGAGGTTGGGCGCAAATTCCTGCGCCACAGCAACGGTGGCCTGAGCGTCCAGAGCGACCGCGTGGTCGACACCCAGAGCATTGAGCATGGTCTGCTGGTCTTCGGAACCTCGTTCATAGGACACGTGCACCGTCGCACCGAGTTCCCACAGCGTGTCCGCGACCGCGAAACCGGTGACACCGAGTCCAATGACGAACGCGCGAACTGGCGACCAGTCCGAATGCCAACTCGTCAGATCATCGACGAGGTGACCCATTACTGGCCCGCCCATTCGAGGTAGAAGGCACCGACACCGACGGCGACACCGAGGGCGGCGATCAACCAGAACCGCACGACGACGGTTACTTCGGCCCACCCCTTGAGTTCAAAGTGGTGGTGCAAGGGACTCATGAGGAAGATCCGCTTGCCCCTCGTAATTTTGAAATAGGCGCGCTGCAGGATGACCGAGCCCGCAACGATGACAAAGAGTGACCCGATGAGGATAATCAACAGTTCGGTACGGGTCAGAATCGCCAGTGCGGCCAGTGCACCGCCAAGGCCCAGCGAGCCGGTGTCGCCCATGAAAATCTGTGCGGGTGATGTGTTCCACCACAGGAAACCGATGGTGCTCGCGGCGACTGCCGCCGCGATTGCCGCGAGGTCCAACGAATCGCGCACCTCGTAACACTTGTAGGCGACCTCGGGATCCAGCACGAGTGAGTAGCAGGACTGATTGAACTGCCAGAAACCGATGATGATGAAGGCGCCGATCGACAGAATCGCGGACCCACTGGCAAGGCCGTCCAGTCCATCCGCGACGTTGACACCGTTCGACGTCGACACGACGATGAGATTGACCCACACGACGAATCCGACAACCGCTGCCGCGCCACCCCACAGGGCGAAGGTCAGCCATTCGATATCGCGAATTCCGCTGATGGCCATGGACGCCGGCGTGATTCCGTTCTCGTCGGGAAAGTTAATGGCGAGAAGCGCAAAAATTGTCGCCACGATGACCTGGCCGGCAACCTTGGCCCAGCCCGTCAAACCCAGGCTGCGCTGTTTGTGGGTTTTGGTGAAATCGTCGATGAACCCCACAAGCCCCATGCCCACCATCATGAGAATCACGAGCAACGCGCTGACGGTGAGCGGCTCGGAGGACATGGCATGCCCCATGAAGTAACCAAAAATCGCACCGAGAATGATGACAATGCCGCCCATGGTGGGCGTGCCACGCTTGGTGTGGTGGCTCTGCGGTCCATCCTCACGAATGAACTGACCCCAACCGATTTTGTGGAAGATACGAATGAAGACCGGAGTCATCAACAGGGTGAAGGCGAGGGCGAAGGCGCCGCCCAGGAGCAGTGCTCTCATGCGGAGTCCCCTTTCACGGTGGCGACCAGGTCGGTCATTGGCGTCACGGTGGAACCCGTGATCAGAATTACGGTCTGCGGGCCACGAAAACGTGACACTTCATCGTAAGCATCAGCGAGGCTCGAAACGAGGAGCGACTGACCGTCCCACGATCCTTCCAACCCCGCCGCGTTATGCACGTGCCGAGCACCTTCACCCACCGTCACAATACGGAAGACGTTGAATCGCACCGCCAATCGACCCACGGCATCGTGGTCCTCGAGCCATTCCGTGGGGCCGCAGTCCAATTCGCCCACCACGTGAATGGTGTTTTTGCCCTGATGCTCCCATTCGGCGAGCTGTTGCTGATAAGCGCGCACACCACGTTGTGTGACGGCATCCGTGCCATCAATCACCACGGTGCCGTCGTCGAGTACCTCGTGCATTAGTTCGGCCAACCCGCTTCGCGCAGTGCGGCGCGCGCAAGGTCACGTGCCGAATATTCGGTGCGCACACCTCGGATATCGCGGTAGTTCTGGTGACCAGGCCCCGCCCACAAAATCGAATCACCGGCTCCCGCCAGCGCAACCGCCGCGCGAATTGCGTCCTCGGGCGGTGACACCTCGAGGATTTCGGGTCCGTTCTCGACGCTGCGTGCTCCCTCGAGAAGCATCTGGCGAATCGCTGCTGGGTCCTCGAAACGGGGGTGGTGATCGGTAATGACGAGGATGTCGCAGCCCTCAGCGGACACACGACCCATGTCGAATCTCTTGGTTGCGTCCCGGTCCCCATCGGCCCCGAACAGCATGATGGTCTTGCCCGGGGTAAAACGTCGAACTGCGGCCAGCGTGTGTTCGAAAGCGTCGGGTGAGTGCCCGAAGTCCACATAGACATTGGGGCCGGTGTCCCCCGAAACCTTTTCGGTTCGCCCGGGCAGCTGTGCACGGATGCCGCCGTCACGGTCCAGCGCGTGGCTGATCACATAGGGGTCCACACCACTCACGATCAGCATGACAATGGCCAGAGCGGCATTCGCTGCCATGTGACGACCAATGACGGGTTCACGCGTCAGAATGTCAATTCCGTCCGGTCCGGTCAGCCGGAATTCGGTGTAAGCGGGGTTGTCCTCGACGATCTCGACCTGCCATTCGGCGTCAGGGTGGCCGGTCGATGAGATGGTCGTGACGGGAATGTGCGATTCGGCAACAATTCGCTCCCCCCACGCCGTGTCCAAACACACGACTCCACGACGCGCCACATCGGGCTGGAACAGCCTGGACTTTGCGGCGCAGTATTCGTCCATGTCGGCGTAGTCGTCGAGGTGGTCGTGTGACAGATTGGTAAAGCCCACGGTGTCAAAGTGAATTCCCGACACGCGGTTATGCGTCAGGGCCTGAGCGGACACCTCGATGACGACGCCGCGGACGTGGTGTTCCTTCATTCGAGCAATCAGTGCGTGAAGTTCGCTGGCTTCAGGGGTGGTGAGCCTCGAGATAACCGACATCTCGCCGATGTGGCGTTCGGCGGTTGTCGACAACCCGGTGACAATGCCGATTTGCTTGAGGATGCCCTCCAACAGATACGCGGTCGAGGTTTTGCCGTTCGTGCCCGTGATTCCAAAGAACTGCGGGGCATCGTCGTTCGTGCGGTAGAACCAGGCGCTGATGTCACCCAGAACCGCACGAGGGTCGTCGGTGACAACGATGGGGATTCCCGCGTCCTGTGCAATCGCCGCGCCGTCGGGATCGGTCAGAATCGCGGCAGCTCCGGCCGCACGCGCCTCGGCGGCGAATTCGGCTCCGTGGCGGTTGACACCGCGCAGAGCAACGAACACATCGCCGGGTTGAATTTCGCGTGTCATCACAGTCATGCCCGAAATTTCAATGCCGTCTACCGCCCCGTGAGCGATAAGACCACACTCACGAACCATCTGGGACAACACCCGTGGAGTCAGGTGCTCCGGACGTAAAACCGGTGGGATATTTCCCGTCATTACTTTCCCCCCCATGTTTCAGGCAAATCGGGGGTCTTCGTCGTCGACGGCGGCACCCGGTAATACTTCAGAACCTGTCCCATCAGGGTACTAAATGCGGGGCCGGCATAGTACGAACTGTCGCCGTTTTTCGGCAAACCGAACGTAACGATCACGGCATATTCGGGGTTCTCTGCAGGAGCCAAACCCGCCACCGAAATAATGCGCTTGTTGCCGTACACGCCGTTCTGCGCGACCTCGGCGGTACCCGTCTTTGCGGCAACGCGGTACCCCGGAATCTTGAGAACGGGGGCGGCCGATCCCTGGGTCACGACAAGTTCCATCATTTCGACGGTGTCCTTCGCGGCCTTGGCACTGACCACCTGGGTCGGCGTTACCGGGGGCAAGTTCGTCACCGTTCCATCGGCGTTGTCACACCCCGCAACGAGGGTCAGGGGAATTCGAACGCCGTCGTTACCCAGGGTCTGGTACACCTGCGCCATCTGGGCCGAGGTCACAGTCACACCCTGACCAAACATCTGTGTGTTCTGGGTAATCACATCGACACCTGCCGGGTCGGCAAGGTAACCAGGGTCCTCGCCAAGGAAATTCACGGACGTTTCGGTGCCAATTCCCCACGACTTCAGCAGGTCATAGCGCTGGGTTGCCGACAGCCCCTCGGAGAGCAGGCTGACGCCGATGTTAGACGAGTTAATAAGAACACCCGTCGTGGTCCACTTCTCTGTTTGGTGTCCGAACGAGTCCTTGATCGAGGCGCCGCCCACCGTAAAACGGCTGGGAACCGTCACCTGGGTCAGCTGAGTGATTTTGCCCATGTCGATCAATGAGGCGACCGTCATCGGCTTAAAAATTGATCCCGGTTCGAACGGTGATGAAAAGATTCGTGCACCCAGGTCATCGGGCTTGGTGACATCCACGTTGTTGGGATCCACGCTGGGCCAGTCCGCCGCGGCCAGGATATTTCCATCAGCGACACGCACGACCATTGCCGTCGCCCACGCGGCCCCGAGCTTGGTGCCCTGATCCTGCAACGTCTGCTGGGCGAACCACTGCAGGTCGGAATCGATGGTCAAACGGATGTCCCCGCCCTGTTTGGGCTCGACCGTAACGACCGTCGATCCAGGAATGCGCACACCATCGGCGCCACGTTCGTAGAACGAGTTGCCGTCCTTTGCGGCCAAGCATTCGTTGTGGTAATACTCGACGCCGGTCTGGGGGCCGTCGGTTCCCATGAAGCCCACGAGATTGCCGGCAACGGCGCCGCGCGGGTACGTTCGCGAGGGGCGCAGATCGGAATACACCCAAGGAATTTGCAGGTCTTGAATTTCACGCAGCACATCGATCGTCACGGACTTCGACAGATACGCAAAATCGGATTCGGGGTCCTTATTAATAGCGTTCTTCATCGTCGCCTGCTTCTCGCCGGTGACAAACGAAATCTCGGCCAGTGCCTGATCGACCGTCACGGTGGAACCGTCACGCACAAAGCTGGCCACAAATCGAGGCGACACGGTGATGTCGTACCGCTCGACGCTTTCCGCCAGAACGATTCCGTTGGCGTCATAGACGGTGCCGCGGGTTCCATACAGAGTCTGGGACATGCTGCGTCGGTTGTTGGCTTCCTCGGTCAGCCGAGCGGATTGCAGGACCTGGATATCAAAGAGTCGGACCACAATGAGGCCGATCATGAAATACGTAAAAATCAGCAGCCAGGTAACCCGGCTCACGTTCTGTAATAGTCGGAACACGGCGCTACTTGTTCCGCTAGTTGGTCTTGGGTGCGGGAATTTCGCTGCCCGAGGCCACTGCACCGGACTCTGATTCGGCCTCTGTTGCGGGGGCCGTGGTCGCCTCGTCTTGGGCCGCAGTGGTCGCGGCAACGACAACCGAGTTCACACCCAGCTGCTTGACCAAATCGTTTGCGATGGGAACGGCGCCCTGGCCCGACTTTTCGGCGCCGGACGGCGAACCAAAAACATGGGCGTCGCTGAGTCGCAGGTACGCGGGCTGAGCGTTCGAAATCATTCCCAGTTTTTCGGCCATTGTGGCGAGGTTCTGGGGCGAGTCCATAACCCGCAGCTGTTCCGACGCAAATTCGGCGTCGCGCTGAAGGTCAACCTGCTGCTGGTTCAATGCTGCGAGTTCGTACGCGCCTTCGGTGACCCCGACGGACACCAGCTGGCGCATGATGACGATCAGACCGATGGCGATACCAATCAGGACGGCACGTCGGATACCGCGGCCCGGTGCCGCAGCGGACCGAGCACCGTGGGACACAACGCGCAGCGAGGGCCTCTGGGTGACCGTGGTCGCCGAGGGACGTTGAGTTGCATAGTTACCACCAGCAGCAACAGCGCTCATCGGGCAACCTCCAATCGTTCAATCGCACGGAATTTCACCGAGGCGGCGCGGGAGTTACGAGAAATTTCGGCGGCAGAGGCAGTGCGTGCGCCGTTGAACAGCAAGCGGTATGGGGCCTTCATCGCGGCCGGTTCCACGGGAAGCCCGACGGGCGCGCGCGATGTGGACCGTGCAGCGAATTCGGTCTTCACGATCCGGTCCTCGAGGGAGTGGTACGACAGAACCGCCAAGCGGCCACCGACGGACAGAGAATCGAGCGCGTTCGAGATTGCAGTGCGCAGGATGTCGAGTTCGTTGTTGACCTCGATACGCAGCGCCTGGAAAACACGCTTCGCGGGGTGACCCTCGTTGCGCAACGCATACGGAGTTGCATCGTTGAGGACCGTGACCAGGTGACCTGAACGTTCGATCGGTGCACCGGCGCGTTCCGCAACGATGGCGCGCGCATAGCGAGGTGCAAGCTTTTCTTCGCCGTATTCACGGAAAATCGTGATGAGTTCCGACTCGGTGTAGGTCGCGAGGATGTCGGCCGCAGTCATGCCCGTGGTCTGGTTCATGCGCATGTCCAGCGGTGCGTCCTGGGCGTAGGCGAAACCGCGGTCGGCCTCGTCCAGCTGCATCGACGACACTCCCAGGTCCAGCAGAATCCCGTCGGCCGCATCGATTCCGAGACCCTCGAGTGCTGCGGGGATCTGGTCATAGGTCGCGTGTACGCCGTGGAAACGGTCGGCGAAAGGGGTGAGCCTCTTTCCGGCCAAGGCCAATGCCGACGTGTCGCGGTCGATTCCCACTGCGGTGACACCCGGGAATCGTTCGAGGAACGCCTCGGTGTGGCCGCCGAGGCCCAGGGTACCGTCAACGTACACGGCGCCATCGCGGGTCAACGCAGGAGCGAGGATGTCGACGCAGTCGTCGAGAAGTACAGGGATGTGAATCGGGGTGGCAGTCATAGTGTGTCGGGATCCCGATGCTCCGATTCCCTTCCGTTGACCTGTTACCGGGGAAGGTGTCTCAGGGCACGGCGGGGAGTCGCAGCATCGCGACTAGAAGAGTCCCGGAATCACCTCCTCTTCCGTCTCACTAAATGCCTGTTCCTTGTCGGCGTAGTACTCGTTCCATGCCGAGGTCGACCAGATTTCGGCGCGGTTTCCCGTTCCGATGACAGTCAATTCGCGGTCTAGTCCGGCGTAGTCACGCAGGTTTGCGGGGATGGTTACACGGTGCTGCTTGTCCAGCTGCTCGTCACTTGCTCCCGAGAGGAACAGGCGAAGGTAATCGCGAGCGCCCTTGGAGTTCACCGGGGCCTGGCGGATGCGCTCGTGGATCAGGTTGAACTCGGCGATCGAGAACACGTACACGCAGTGTTCCTGGCCGCGGGTGAGAACTACGCCGTCGGCAAATTCATCACGGAACTTTGCGGGGAGGATGATGCGACCTTTGTCGTCGAGTTTCGGTTCGTAAGTTCCGAGTAACATCTGCTCCCCCTTCCCCGGTGTGCGGCGATTCGGTGTTCCCGGATTACGCCTGAGCGAGATTGTTCCAACATCTCCACTTTACTCCACAATCACCCATTTTGCTCCCTTATGCCAGAAATATTTGGGCGTGTCCCCCACGCGCCTCCCCCTGGCGCCCATTCCCCTTCCCAACACCGGACATGCCCGGAAATTGGCGCACAAAAAAACCCGGCCGAGGCCGGGCTTTACCCCCACTGACTCGTGGGCGGTTATGGATGAGACGGGTTAGCGATCACCCTCGGAGCGACGGTCCCATCGTTCCTCGAGGGTTGACGTGAACGAACGGCCGGGCTTGCGTGTTGCGGTGGCTTTAGCAGTGGGAGCGTCGGACTTTTTCATCGACAGCGTGGTCCCCACGACCATGACAGCAAAACCGGCAACTCCTACCAGCGGCATCGCAAGAATGACGCCCAACAGCAGAATTCCCGCTCCCGCCACGATGGTGACAATCCCGGCCGTGACCATAGTCAGGTTCGGGGCACTCGCACGCGACGTCGACACGACATCAGCAGAGCCAACAGTCAGCTGACGCTCCATCTCGTCGAGCAAACGACGGTCTTCTTCAGATAACGACATGTGCGCCCCTTTCAGGAAACTGATTTCATTGTACGCCCGCTTCGACTTGTATTCTAGAAACCATGAGCGCCACCACCCTCACCGCAGCAGTGACCACCCGCATCGAGGACACCGTCGCCGCCCGCCGCTCGGAAATGGCGCAGATTTCACCGGACACTCTTCCCCTCGCCGACATTGCCTCGGGCCTGTTATCTGGCGGCAAACGGTTCAGGGCACAGTTGGCCTATTGGGGGTGGCGTGCCAGCGTGCTGGCGAACGACCCCGCGGCATCCCTGGACACACACCCGGGCAAACCCACCGTCGAGGCGCTCGCGACGGGGCTCGAAATCTTCCACGCCGCAGCATTGGTTCACGACGACGTGATCGACAACAGTGACACCCGCCGGGGACAGCCCTCCGCCCACCGGCGACTCGGCTCGCTTCACGCAGAACAGCAGCTCGCGGGTTCCGGCACCGAGTTTGGGGCTTCCGGCGCCATTCTGCTGGGCGACCTGTTACTCGCATGGAGCGACGATCTGTTCCTCGAAACAGCGCTGGCAATCGACCCCCGCGACCAGGCAGCACTGCGGACCGAACTGCGCACCATGCGGTGCGACGTCACCGCAGGCCAATACCTCGACATTTTCGAATCCGTGGCCTGGCGTTCCGTTGACGAAATCGAGGCCCTCAAGCGCGCACAACAGGTCGTCATCTACAAGTCCGCGAAATATTCCATGGAAGCACCCCTCGTCCTCGGCGCCATTGTCGGCGGCGCACAGCGCTCACTGATTGACTCGCTGCGCGCATTTGCTCTGCCCCTGGGGTTCGCGTTCCAATTGCGAGACGACCTTTTGGGCGTGTACGGAAACAGCGAACAGACCGGCAAGCCCGCGGGCGATGACCTGCGCGAGGGCAAACGCACAATTCTCATGGCGTTTGCACGCAAGAACGCCGACCGCTCGTCACGGGTCCTGCTCGACGAAATAGTGGGAGATCCCGAGCTGACAATCGAACAAATCGACATGCTGCGCACCACAATCACGGCAACGGGCGCTGTCGACGAGGTCGAAAAACTCATCACGCTGTCACGCGAACGCTGCCTTTCCGCCCTCGAATCGTCGTCCATCGACAGCGAATCGCGCGGGGAGCTCCGTGCGCTAGTCGACGCGATTACCCACCGAAGCGTGTAACACACGCCCCAAATCCCCACAGTTTCGGCACCGTCGGCAACAATAAAGGGGAACGAAAGGGGCCGCGCGGTGGACAATCCGGAACATCAGCACAATGCGCCCCACCCCCTGTTTGAGGGGCTCGTCCCACAGCTTCCGACCCGCGCCGAACGACGCGCAGCGGAACGCAAGACCCGAATTGTTCGCGCCACCGCATTGGGAACGATTCCCCTCCTGATCTCGGGCACCGTCGCCGCGCTGGTGGGTGGCCCCATCGTCGCGGACGCGAACGCGGAAACCCGCCAGCACCCTGCGCCCCCCGCTGAACCCGAGGTTGACCCCGCCACCGTCAGCAGCACATCGGGCGCAACCGAACACACGGTCACGGACGGTGAAAGCCTGCATTCCATCGCAGCCCAACACGGGATCCCCACCGCTGCCCTGCTGGCACTCAATGGACTGTCGTGGCGAACCGCGGTGCAGCCCGGGCAAGTGCTGGTCGTGAGCAAGAAACCCAAAACCTCGGTTCGATCCACCCCGGTACCCGTGACCGACATCACCGCAGCACCGGTGCTGCGTTCCGGTCAGCGTGCGGTAAACGGAAACGGTGGCGGTGTCATCGCCCCGCTAAGCCGATCCATGACGGAAAACGCCCGGGTCATCATTTCGGTTGGCCGAGAACTTGGGGTCCCGAACTTTGGCATCGCCATCGCATTGGCCACGGCAATGCAGGAATCGCGACTGGAAAACATCGACTACGGCGACCGGGACTCGGTGGGATTGTTCCAGCAACGCCCCTCGTCGGGCTGGGGCAGCATTGCCGAAATAATGGATCCCCGAAACGCTGCCATGGCGTTCTATGGCGGGCCGAACTCGACCGCCAGCACGCGCAACCGAGGCCTGTTGGACATTCCCGGCTGGCAGACGATGAGCCTGTCACGAGCCGCTCAGTCGGTCCAGATTTCGGCGTTCCCCGACGCCTACGCCCAATGGGAATCCAGTGCATGGAACTGGCTTTTCGACCTGACATAGCGTGTACGCAAACGACCCGGCGGCAGCCATGAATAGACTCGACACGTGACTACGAATTCCCAGGACCGACTGATCGGCGCGACCATCGATGGCCGTTATCGCATCCAGTCGCGTATTGCTCGGGGCGGAATGGCGGGCGTGTACCTGGCCACCGACCTGCGGTTGGAGCGTAACGTCGCCATCAAGATCATGCACGGTCACCTCGTGGACGACCCGGCCTATGCCCAAAAATTCATCACCGAGGCGCGCCATACCGCTCGGTTAACCCATCCCAATATCGTGTCCGTCTATGACCAAGGCCAAGAGGGCGACATCCTCTTCCTCGTGATGGAATACCTGCCGGGAATGACTCTGCGCGAGCTGCTCAACGATTTCGGCCGCCTGACCGTCGAGCAGGCCTTGGACATCACCACCGCCGTCCTGCAGGGCCTTGATGCCGCGCACCGCGAGGGCATCATGCACCGCGACGTCAAGCCGGAAAATGTCATGCTCGTGGACGACGGTCGCATCAAGGTTGGCGACTTTGGGCTCGCGCGACCCGTGACGAGCGCCACCCAAACCGGCGCAACGTTGATGGGCACCATCGCGTACATCTCGCCCGAACTTTTGCAGCGCGGCACCTCGGATTTCCGCAGCGACCTGTATTCGGTCGGCATCATGCTGTATGAAATGCTGACGGGCGCACAACCGTTCACGGGGGAAACCCCGATGCAAATCGCGATGCAACACGCGAACAACCCCGTGCCTCGTGCCGCGGACGTGGTCGCGGATCTGCCCTATGAACTGGACGAAGTCATCCAATGGGCCACCGCCAAAAACCCCCAGAATCGCCCCAAGGACGCTCTCGCATTCCGTGACGGCATCCGCAAGGCCATCGCTCACGCGAATGCCCAGTCCCCCGAGGTCGTGACCGAGGTCATCGATGCAATCGACCAGACCCGAGTGCTGGACCGAATCGATACCGCCGCAACGCAGGTCATCCAACGCCCCGATCTGGCCCGCGCCACCGGTCCCGACCGTGCCGTGTCATCGAATGCGACGGGAGCCCTGACCACACTGACCGCAAATCGTCAACGACGCGGCAAGTTGTTAGCGATCATCGCGGGAATAGTACTGATTCTGACGGGTGGCGCCGGCTGGTGGTTCGGCATGGGACCGGGTTCCCTGTCTCCCGCGGTGGCCGTAGCCGGGCTCACCGCCGACGAGGCGACGGCGCAGCTGACCGATGCAGGTCTTGTCGTCCTCACCCCCGCGGTCGAGGAATACACCCAGGACGTGGCCGAGGGGCTCGTTATCCGAACAGACCCCGAACTGACGGGCCCCGTTCCCAAGGGCACCGAGGTTCACCTCGTAATCTCGTTGGGTGCCGAGCCAGTAACCCTGCCGGAATGGACCGGCCAATCCATCGCTGATTACACCACGGCCCTGGGCATGCTCGATATCTCGATTGCGGCGAACGTCACGAGGTTCGACGACACCGCAGCTGCCGACACCATCATCAGCGTGCTGGGCCCCGATAGTACGCCCGTGACCGCGGGATCGCAGCTGTATCGCGGCGACGTCGTTTCTCTCATCGTGTCGGCAGGACCTGTCCCCGACGTCGAGGGCCGTTCCGCCGCATGGGCCACGAAGGCGCTCGAAGAGGTGGGGCTCGTCGTCACCGTATCCCCCACGACGGAATTCAGCGACACCGTGAAAAAGGGTGCTGTCATCCGCGCGGATCACGCCGCGAAATTGTCGCCCGGTGACTCGGTCACCCTCATCATCTCCAAGGGACCCGAACTGATCACGATTCCCGAGGTGTCGGGGTTGACAATTCAACAGGCCAAGGAGCTCTTGGAGTCACTCGGTTTCGTGGCCGAAGTGTCCTCCGACCTTCCCGCCTCGCTGTGGGGTGAGGACTTCGCCAAGGCCGTGTCGGTCGATCCCGCCTCGGGCCTCATGTCCCCGCGTGGCACCACCATCACCATCACCGGCGCCTACTAACGCATTCGTGGTGGCCACCCGCTTGGGCAACCACCACGAATGGCGACAACGATTGACTTAGCGCGCCGAAAGTTCCTCGGCCACGAGGAACGCCAGTTCGAGCGACTGCTTGTGGTTCAGTCGAGGGTCGCACAACGATTCGTAGCGCGTTGCCAGAGTGTCCTCGTCGATCATTTCGGCTCCACCGAGGCATTCGGTGACATCGTCACCGGTCAACTCGACGTGCAGTCCACCGGGGAAGGTTCCGGCGTCACGGTGAGCCTCGAAGAATCCCTTGACCTCGTCGACGACGTCGTCGAAACGACGGGTCTTGAAACCATTGGGGGTCGTCAGGCCGTTGCCGTGCATGGGGTCCGTGATCCACAGGGGCAGTGCGTCGCTCGCCTTGGCGGCCTCCAGCAGCGGGGGCAGTGCGTCACGGATCTTGCCGGCGCCCATGCGCGTGATGAACGTCAGTCGGCCGGGTTCCCGGTTGGGGTCGAGCTTGTCGATCAATCGCAGCATGTCATCGGGCGACGTGCTGGGTCCCAGCTTGACACCGATCGGGTTCTGAATGCGCGAGAAGAAGTCGACGTGTGCGCCGTCCAGTTCGCGGGTGCGTTCACCCACCCAGACGAAGTGGGTCGAGGTGTCGTAGGCCAGGCCGGTGCGCGAGTCGATGCGCGTCAAGGGACGCTCGTAGTCCATCAACAGGCCCTCGTGGCTAGCAAAGAATTCAACGCGAGTCAGTTCGTCAAAGTTCGCGCCCGCAGCGGCCATGAATCGGATGGCCTTGTCGATTTCGCCCGCAAGCTTTTCGTAACGCTTGTTGGCGGGGTTCTCGGCAAATCCCCTGTTCCACGAGTGCACCTCGCGCAGGTCGGCAAAACCACCTTGAGTAAAGGCGCGGATCAGGTTGAGCGTGGACGCCGAGGTGTGGTACCCCTTGACCATTCGCTGGGGGTCGGCGCGACGCGATTCGGGCGTGAAGTCGTACCCGTTGACGATGTCACCCCGGTAGGCGGGCAGTGTGATGTCGCCACGGGTCTCGAAATCGCTGGAACGCGGCTTGGCAAACTGTCCGGCCATGCGGCCCATCTTGACGACGGGCATGGACGCACCATAGGTCAAGACAACGGCCATCTGCAGGATCGTCTTGACGCGGTTACGGATCTTGTCCGCGGTTGCTCCGTCAAAGGTTTCGGCGCAGTCGCCGCCCTGCAGCAGGAATGCGTCACCACGTGCGGCACGTGCGAGGCGCGACTTGAGCATGTCGACCTCACCGGCGAACACCAGCGGAGGCAGCTTGGACAGTTCGGCCGAGACGGCACGAACCTCGTCGAGGTCGTCCCAGACGGGCTGCTGCTTGATCGGAAGTGAACGCCACGCGTCCAAGCCGGCTACGACATCGGCGGTGTTCACGGGTGCAGTCGAATCAGTCACAGTAATCCTTCAGAATGGGTCGTTTCTCTAGCCTACTTGGCGTTACGAGTGGCCGTGCGCGCACGTGCTGCCGACGCGTACTCGTCCACGTACTCCTGGCCCGAGAGTGCGTGCAGTTCGTGCACGATTTCGTCGGTGATGGCACGCAGCACGAATCGGTCGCCCTCGTATCCCTCGAATCGTGAGAAGTCCAGGGGCTTGCCGAACACCACGCCGACGCGGTGCACCTTGGGCATTCGTGAACCGATGGGCATCACCTTGTCGGTGTCAATCATGGCGACGGGGATGATGGGCACGTGGGCCTCGAGCACCATTCGGGCAATTCCTGTGCGTCCGCGATACAGCCGTCCATCGGGACTGCGTGTTCCCTCGGGATAGATCCCCAGCAACCGGCCCTCGGACAACGCGCGGAGTCCTGTATTCAGCGAGGCCTCGCTGGCCTTGCCACCCGAACGGTCGATCGGCAGTTGCCCCGCCGCGGTGAAGAACAATCGTGTAAAGAATCCGCGCAAACCCTTGCCCGTGAAGTAATCGCTCTTGGCCAGGAAAACGACGGGACGGTCGAGGACCAGCGGCAGGAAAATGGAATCAACGAACGACAGGTGGTTGCTGGCCAGAATGGCCGGCCCGTCCGTGGGCACATTGTCGAGCCCCTTCACCCACGGCCGAAATGCGCTGTTCAGCAGCGGGCCGAGCACCAGATTCTTGACGATCCAATAAAACACGGGCTATCTCCGGTGTCCCAGCGAGGCGCGCGCCAGGTCAGCCGCACCGATGAGTCCAGCGTCACCGGACATTTCCGCGATTTCAATGCGGGCGACAGGTCGGCTCGTGCGCGCGGAAACGCTGGCCTCAAACGAGGCGCGGATGGGGTCGAGCAGAGGAGCACCCACGGCGGACACCCCGCCGCCGATGACGAAAAGTTCGGGGTCGAGCACCGACTGCAGCAACGCACACGCACGTCCCAGTTCGGTTCCGAGGTCGGTCAAGGCGCCCAACGCGCCCTCGTCCCCGTTCTCGACCAGTTCCACGAATCCCGCCGCCGTGATTTCACCCGCGTCGGCAATCAGCCGGGCCAGTCCTCCGCCATCGCGTTCGGCACGCTCGTGCGCATAGCGCTGCAGGGCGCGGCCGGATGCGTACTGCTCCACGCAACCGCGAGCGCCGCAGCTGCATTCCACACCGCCCGGATGCATGCACATGTGTCCCAGTTCGGCCGCCGATCCGAACCCACCGCGGAACACCTCGCCCGAGGCGATGATGGCGCCACCCAGTCCCGTTCCGATGGTGAGCATGGTCATGTGGGATACGCCCTGGCCGGCACCGAAACGGTGTTCAGCCCATCCCGCCGCATTGGCATCGTTATCAATCAGCACGGGGAGGTCGATGCGTTCGGCAAAAAGCTGCGCGACGGGGACGTTCACCCATCCCCCGATGTTGGGCGCAATTCGCACCGTTTCACGCGTCAGATCGACGAATCCGGGAATCGCGATTCCGACGGCCACCGGTTCATGTTCGGCCGACAATTCGGCAATCATCCGCGCAACGGCGTCCACAACTTCGGATCCGTCGGGGGTGTCAATCCGCTGCTGGGTGAGGATTCGACCGTCGGCGGACACCACACCTCCGGCGATCTTTGTTCCGCCGATATCGATTCCAATTGCGCGCATCGTGAAAGTCTACGGAACTTCTGTCGCACAGCGCTAGTGACCAGTAGAGTAAAGGGCAACCCTCGGCCCAAAGGAGTATCCGTGAAAGAATTCAGCACCCCGGTCCTGATCCCCAATGTCCCTTCGGACAACATCACCGACCTGCTGGAAACACGGTTTGCCATGACCCCCGACCTGGTGCTGTTTGGCATCCAGCAAAAAGACGGAACCTGGGCCCCGATCACGGTCAGCGAGTTCCGCGAGCACGTGATGTCGCTGGCCAAGGGTTTTATCGCCGCCGGCATCAAGCCGGGCGACAAGATCGGCATGATGTGCAAGGTCAGCTACGAATGGACCCTGGTCGACTTTGCAATGTTCTATGCGGGTGCCACCCTGGTCCCCGTATACGAGACATCCTCCCCGTCGCAGATTGCCTACACCCTGAACGATTCCGGGGCCACGGGCCTGATTGTCGAGACCGCCGAATATTTCCAGCGATTCGACGAGGCGCGTCCCGAGACCCCCAAGGTCGAGACGGTCTGGCAACTGCACCTCAACGACATTGACAAACTGATTACCGCCGGCGAGGGCGTGTCGGACGCAGAGTTGGAAACTCGTCGCACCACGGCACAGTCCACCGACCTGGCCACCCTGATTTACACCTCAGGCTCCACGGGCAATCCCAAGGGGTGCATCCTGTCGCACGGCAACTTCGTCGACACCATTCGCAACTCTGCCCTCGAAATGGATGAGGTCGTGGGCATGCCCGGCGCCTCAACTCTGCTGTTCATCACCGCAGCTCACGTTTTTGCCCGATTCATCAGCATCCTCTGCGTGCACTCGGGTGTTCGCGTGGGACACCAGAGCGACACCAAGCTGCTTTTGCCCTCGCTGGGAAGCTTCCAGCCCACCTTCCTCCTGGCTGTGCCCCGTGTGTTCGAGAAGGTCTTCAACTCGTCCGAACAGAAGGCCGAGGCCGCCGGCAAGGGTGCGATTTTCCGCAAGGCCGCTGCCACCGCCATCGCCTATTCCCGCGCTCTCGACGCCGGCAAGGTTCCCCTGGGACTGAAGCTGCAGTTCATCGTCCTCGACAAGCTGGTGCTGTCCAAACTGCGTCACGCACTGGGCGGCAAGGTCGTGTACGCCATCAGCGGTTCCGCTCCGCTGGGAAGCCGCCTTGGCCACTTCTATCGCAGCCTCGGATTCCGCGTCCTCGAGGGCTATGGCCTGACCGAGACGACGGCGCCGGCGACCATCAACCTGGCGCACAAGTTCAAGATTGGTACCGTCGGACCCGTCCTGCCCGGCATCTCGGTTCGCACCGAGGACGGAGGTGAAATTCTCGTCAAGGGAATCAACGTGTTCCAGGGGTATTGGAAGAACAAGAAGGCCACCGACGAGGTACTGCAGGATGGCTGGTTCCGCACCGGTGACATCGGGTCCTTCGACGACGAGGGCTATCTGACCATCACCGGACGCAAGAAGGAAATCATCGTGACCGCGGGTGGAAAGAACGTTGCACCCCCCGTGCTCGAGGACCCGATTCGAGCCAACCTGTTGGTCGGCCAGTGCGTGGTCGTCGGCGACCGTCGCCCCTTCGTCGGCGCGCTGATCACTCTCGACATGGAGATGCTGCCCGTATGGCTGCACAACGTGGGACTCGACCCCAACATGACCGATGCGGAAGCCTCGCAGAACCCGCAGGTCTTGGCCGAGATTCAGACGGCAGTGGACCGCGCCAACAAGCGCGTGTCACGTGCGGAATCGATCCGAAAGTTCGTGGTACTCCCCACCGAATTCACCGAGGCCAGCGGCCACTTGACCCCCAAGATGAGCATCAAGCGCTCCGTGATTGTCAACGACTTCAGCGCCGAAATCGATGCCCTGTACGGCGACAGTGTGGACTCGGAAGGACTCGGGGCCTAACCCCGGGCCCGACCTGTTCGAGGTTAGGCCACGCGGAACCAGGTGGCCTGGCGAATTTGCCGCATTGCTTCGCGCTTGATTTCGGGCTCGAGTCCCTCTATGTACAGCGCGCCATCCAGATGGTCGGTCTCGTGTTGCAGCGCTTGCGCTAACAACCCCTCCCCCTGAAGCTCCACGACGTTTCCCTCGAGGTCCGTACCCGTCACCCGAGCAAATGGGTACCGCATCCGCGGGAAGGTAAATCCCGGAACGGACAGGCACCCTTCATCCACCAGGCGTGGCTCGCCACGCACCTCGACCAGCTCGGGATTGAGGACATACCCGATAACTCCGTCAACGTTGTAGCTGAAGGCCCGAAGTCCGACTCCAATCTGGGTGGCGGCGACGCCAGCACGACCGGGAACCGCAACGGTATCCAGTAGGTCGCGCACCAATCGGCGGGTTGCGTCATCAACGTGAACGATTCGGTCCGTCGCACTGCGCAGAACCGGGTCGCCAAAATAGCGAATATCGCGTACCGGCATTACTTGGACGAGGTCTGAATGCCTTCGACCACGAGGGCCGCCAGCAGAGTCACGGATTCGCGGGTCAACTTGCTCAGCTTGTCCCAGCTGATCACTGAACCGGCCGCGATGTGGTCGTCATAGGGGATTCGGACGACGTCACGAACACGCGAACGGAAGTGGTTTTCGATCTCGTCCAGTTTGACCAACACGGTTCCCTGGGTCGCGGTGTTGAGCGCGACGATCGAGTTCTTCACGAGGTCCGCATAGCCGTTGGTTTCCAACCAGGTCAGCGTCTCGGACGCGAGGCGAGCCTCGTCGATCGAACCACCCGACACGATGACGAGTGAGTTTGCGCGTTGCAAGGTGGGACGCATGACCGAGTGAACGATGCCGGTACCGCAGTCGGTGAGGACGATCGAGTAATAGCGCGACGTGATGTCGGCCACGATGTTGTAGTCGAACTCGTCGAAGGCCTCGGACAGTGCGGGGTCGGAGTCCGAGGCGAGCACGTCGAGGCGGGTTGCATCGCGGGACACGAATTCAGAGAAATCGGTGAACGACGAGATGCTCGGGGCCTTGTTGACGACATCGCGGATCGTGTAGCGGGTCGAACGAGGAACGCGCTCGGCGAGGGTTCCACGGTCGGGGTTGGCGTCGATTGCGACGACTCGGTCCTCGCGCATGCGAGCGAGCGCCATGCCCAACAGCGTGGTCGTAGTGGTCTTGCCCACGCCGCCCTTACGGGTGAGGACGGGAACGAATCGGGCACTTCCGGGAAGCGCAACGCCGATACGGGCTTCGAGAGCCTTGCGGGCTCGGACCTTTGCGGAATCGCCGAGGTTGATGGTGTGAAACGACGCGTTCCACACGGCACGACGGATACCGCCCTCGGGTGCGACGCGCTTGTCCTTGATGTCCAAGAGGCGTTCGTCGGTCAACAGGGCTGCGGGCTCGGGGACCGAGGACACGCCCTCGTGACGACGCGAATACATTCCCGAATCCGCGCGGAAAGTCAACGACGATTCGGTTCCCGTGGTCTGGAGTGCATCGGCGGTGTTGGCCGTTTCATCGGCCAATTCCACTGTGGTTTCCTCGACCGATTCTTCAACGATAGGTTCCGTGGGGGACGAATCGACAACAACGTCCACTGTCTCTTCCGCCGCGGGTTCGACAGAGTCTGTGGGCGCGTTCTTCTTCGTAATTTCAGCCACAGTGGACCCTCCGATAGTAAATCTGTGAAATTTCAGTGTAGCGAAATGCGCAGACTACTCAGAAACCGATTCGAGGACGACGAGCAGGTCACCCGGCTCGACCTGCTGAGTCGTCGGAATGACGACACGTGCCACGCGGCCACGAGTCTGCGACGTAATCGCCGCCTCCATCTTCATGGCCTCGATCGTCGCGACAACTCCGCCGGCCTCGACGACGTCGCCCACCGATACCTGCATGGTGACGACTCCGAGGAACGGAGCACCCACATGCGAGGCGTTGGCCGGGTCGGCCTTCTCGGCGAGGCTGGTCTGCACGTCGATGGTCTTGTCACGGATCAGCAGCGGGCGCATCTGGCCGTTCAACGTGGCCATGACGGTGCGCATGCCCTTGTCGTCGGGCTCGCTGATGGCCTCGAGAGTAATGAATAGCGAGACACCCTTTTGGATCTCGACGACGTGTTCCACGCCGACCTTCAGGCCGTAGAGGTAGTCGTGGGTGGTGAGGATCGACAGGTCGCCATAGATCTCACGCGAGGCATCGAAGTGCTCGGTGGGCTGCGGGAACAGCAGTCGGTTGAGAGTCGCCCGACGTGTGGCGGAATCTGCCGACAGCAGTTTCTCGTCCTCTGCGTCCAGAGTTTCCTTGACGGGCTTGATGGTGCGACCCTCGAGCACCTTGGTGCGGAAGGGTTCGGGCCAACCACCGGGCAGGTCACCCAGTTCACCCGCCATGAATCCGATGACCGAATCCGGGATGTCGTACTTGCCAGGGTTCGCCTCGAAATCGGCGGGATCAGCGTTTGCCGCTGCGAGCTGCAGTGCAAGGTCACCGACAACCTTGGACGAGGGGGTCACCTTCGTGGGGCGACCGAGAATTCGGTTGGCCTCGGCGTACCAGTCCTCGACCTTCTCGAACTGGTCCCCCAGTCCCAGCGCGATGGCCTGCTGGCGCAGGTTCGACAGCTGACCGCCGGGAATTTCGTGCTTGTACACGCGACCCGTGGGGCCGGGCAGTCCCGACTCGAAGGGCTTGTACATGTGTCGCACGGCTTCCCAGTACGGCTCGAGCGAGCTGACTGCGTCCAACGAAATGTTGGTGTCCCGAGCGGTGTGGGCCAGGGCCGCGACTAGTGCCGAGGCGCTGGGCTGGCTGGTGGTACCCGCCATCGGTGCGCTCGCCACGTCGACAGCGTCGACGCCGGCCTCGCTCGCGGCGATCAGGGTTGCCAGCTGGCCACCCGCCGTGTCGTGGGTGTGCAGGTGGACGGGCAGGTCGAAACGTTCGCGCAGGGCCGACACCAGGGTCGACGCGGCACCCGCACGCAACAAACCGGCCATGTCCTTGATGGCGAGAATGTGCGCGCCGGATTCGGCGATTTTCTCGGCCAGCCGCAGGTAATAGTCCAGCGTGTAAATGTCCTCGGCAGGGTTCAGCAGGTCACCGCTGTAGCACAGCGCTACTTCGGCGACGGCGCGATTCGTCTCGAGAACTGCATCGATTGCGGGTCGCATCTGGTTGACATCGTTGAGTGCGTCAAAGATGCGGAAGATGTCCACACCGGTGGCATCGGCTTCGCGAATAAAGTTTTCGGTGACGGCCGCGGGATACGGGGTGTACCCCACGGTGTTGCGTCCGCGGATCAGCGCCTGAATCGCGGTGTTGGGCAGCGCCTCACGCATTTCCGCCAAACGGTCCCAGGGGTCCTCGCCCAGGAATCGCAGCGCGACGTCATAGGTTGCGCCACCCCACGCCTCGACTGACAGCAGATTCGGTGTCAGGCGGGCCAGGTGAGGCATGACGGCGACGAGGTCGCGGGTGCGAACGCGAGTGGCCAACAGGCTTTGGTGTGCGTCACGGAACGTCGTGTCCGTCACGGCGAGAGCTTTTTGCTGACGCAGATCGGCGGCAAAACCGGCGGGACCCAGGTCGAGCAGTCGCTGCAGCGACCCCGCGGGCGCAGGGACGCTGAGGTCGATCTCGGGCAGCTTGATGGCCGGGTCAATCGTGCCGTCGCCGTTTCCGTTGGGCTGGTTGACGGTGACTTCCGCCAAGTGGGTCAGGATTCGGGTACCGCGGTCCTGCGAACGACGGGCGGACACCAGGTGGGGTCGTTCGTCGATGAAGGACGTCGAGAGGTCGCCGTTCACAAAGGCGGGCTCGTCCAACAGGGCCTGCAGGAACGGGATGTTGGTGGTTACGCCACGGATGCGGAATTCGGCGAGACCGCGACGAGCGCGGGCAACGGCGGTCGTAAAGTCGCGCCCACGCGTCGTCATCTTGGCGAGCATCGAGTCGAAGTGAGGCGAGATGCGCGCACCCTGGGCGATGCTTCCGCCGTCGAGTCGCACGCCGGCGCCACCGGGCGAACGGTACGTCGAGATTCGACCGGTGTCGGGACGGAAACCCTGGGTCGGGTCCTCGGTGGTGATGCGGCACTGCAGAGCGGCCCCGCGCAACACCAGGGTGTCCTGCGACAGCCCCAGGTCGGCCAGCGTTTCGCCCGCCGCAATGCGCATCTGCGACTGAACCAGGTCTACGTCGGTGACTTCTTCGGTCACCGTGTGCTCCACCTGAATTCGGGGGTTCATCTCGATGAACACGTGCTTGCCCGCACGGGGACCAGCGGTGTCGAGCAAGAATTCGACTGTTCCCGCGTTCACGTACCCGATCGACTGAGCGAATGCGACGGCGTCACGGTACATGGCTTCGCGGATGTTCTGGTCGAGGTTGGGTGCCGGTGCAATTTCGACAACCTTCTGGTGGCGACGCTGCACGCTGCAGTCACGCTCGAACAGGTGCATGGTGTTCCCCACACCGTCGGCAAGGATTTGCACCTCGATGTGGCGAGGACGCAGCACCGCCTGTTCGACGAACATGCGACCATCGCCGAACGCACTCTCGGCCTCGCGCATGGCGGCCTCGAGTGCCGCGCGAAGGTCTTCACGCTTCTCCACTCGACGCATACCGCGGCCACCACCACCGGCAACGGCCTTGGCGAAAACGGGGAATCCGATAGTGTCCGCGAACGCTACGAGAGCGTCGAGGTCGGTTGTCGCCTCGGATGATTCCAGAACGGGGACACCGGCCGCAATCGCGTGCTCTTTCGCGGTGACCTTGTTACCCGCCATCTCGAGCACGGACGAGTTGGGGCCAATGAACGTGATGCCGTTCTCGGCGGCGGCCTGGGCCAGATCCGGGTTTTCGCTGAGGAAACCGTATCCGGGGTAAATCGCGTCGGCGCCCGATTCCTTTGCTACACGAATGATTTCGTCGATGTCGAGGTAGGCACGAACGGGGTGACCGATCTGACCAATCTGATACGCCTCGTCAGCCTTGAATCGGTGTGTGGATTCGCGGTCCTCGTACGCAAAAACAGCGACAGTTTTCGCACGAAGTTCGTACGCGGCGCGAAACGCTCGAATCGCAATTTCGCCTCGATTAGCAACAAGAATCTTAGAAAACATTGTCTCCCTTACCCTGGGGTGGCAATAAATGAATATGGTCGGCCGTGGTGTTCCGCCCTTCCAGCCTACTGAAAGGTAGGCTGTCTCTCGTGCAGGTCGTTAGCGTGAGCTCGTTAAAGGGCGGTGTCGGAAAGACAACCGTCACCCTTGGTTTGGCTTCAGCCGCCTATGCACGGGGTCTTCGCACCCTCGTCATCGACATGGACCCACAGTCCGATGTGTCCGCCGCACTGGCCTCGAGGTCGTCGCACGGGTACAACATCGACACCATTTTGAAGTCTTTGACCGCGAAAAATGTCCGCAACGCGGTAGGCCCCTCGACCTGGACGGCCCCGAGCGACACCCCTGTCGACATCATGATGGGCTCGCAGGGCGTCGCACAGCACGACTCCCCCACGCCGACAAAGAACGATCTGTGGAAGCTGGAAGAAGCGCTGGCGTTTATCGAGCGTGACTACGATGTGGTCCTGATCGACTGCCCACCCTCGTTCAACGCGTTGACCCAGACCTCGTGGACGGCGTCAGACGCCGTCGTTGTCGTCGCAGAACCTGGCCTGTTCTCGGTAACCGCCGTTCACCGCACACTGCTGGCTCTCGAGGCCATGCGCACCAAAATGTCACCTCGGTTGCGCACCGCGGGTGTGATTGTGAACCGTTACCGCCCCGATTCCGCGGAACATCGTTTCCGGCTCGAGGAAATGGAACAACTTTTTGGTGACGCGGTTCTGGAACCCATCATCGAAGAAACACTGACGATGCAGCAGGCCACTGGCGCGGCCACGCCGATTCACCGCTGGCCCGGCAACACCGCCCAGGGACTCGCGGCAACATTCGATTCACTGCTCGATCAGATTCTGACTCCAACGGTCCCCGACGAGGACTAACCCGTCGATTCCCTCGCCACGGAACACCGGGATACCGGGCGGACACGCAGCTCACACCGAACGCACGCGCAACTCAGGGCGGACACGTCATCGATCCAGCCCGCTGGGTGCGTGTCGGCAGAGAACCTAGCTCGCGCGAGATGCGCGCTTGACAGCCAGTTCGTCCATCGGCGCGTTGACATCAACGAGCTCCAGGTCGATCAGCGAGGTTTCAACTTCCCGCAGAACCTTACCGACAGCAATTCCGAATACGCCTTGGCCACGGTTCACAAGGTCGATAACCTCGTCGCTCGAGGTGCACATGTAGACCGAAGCGCCGTCGCTCATGAGTGTGGTTTCGGCAAGGTCGTTGATGCCCGATGCGCGCAGCTGTTCGACTGCAACGCGGATCTGCTGCAGCGAGATGCCGGTGTCGAGAAGTCGCTTCACCAGCTTGAGGACGAGGATGTCCCGGAAGGAATAGAGTCGCTGCGAGCCGGAACCCGATGCGCCACGCACGGTAGCGGGAACGAGCTCGGTACGGGCCCAGTAGTCCAACTGACGGTAGGAAATGCCGGCGGCGTTCGCAGCCACCTGACCACGGTAACCCTCAGTCGGTTCTTCACCGACGTTGGCAAGCTTGTCGCTCATCCGTTTCCTAACCTTCACGTTTAACTTGAAACTTTGTGTTCTCACACTAGCGACAGTTGTGGATGATTGCGAAGTTCATCGTCCGCGTGTCGCGTCAGCCGATGCTGTCCTCTACGGCGCGCATGACAACCGAGATGCGCAACTGTTCGAGGTTTGATGCCAGATCGCGGGCAACGTCAACGGCCTTCTGGCGTCCCACACGGCTCGCGCTCTTGACATATGGCAACACGGCCGAGTGCACAATCGCGGCGTCCTTTTCGGCCTGAACACGCATCTGCTGCAGGTGACGAGGTTCGATGCCGGCCTTGTAGAGGTTCACGAGGGCGGACATTGTCTTGACGGCTTCCTCGGTGAACAGCTCGGCGGGAGCCAGCAGCTTGACCGAAATCGCGTCGCTCAACAGCGCGGGGGTGGCACCGGTTTTGTCCAGCAACTCAGCACGCGTGTACCGCACCTCGATCGACAAAATCGATTCCACGGTGATGGACTGCCCGCCAGGCAGCGACGGGGCCTTGCCCGCGTCCATGTCCGCCAGAATCTCGCGGATCACACGCAACGGCAGGAAGTGATCGCGCTGCAGGCTCAACACCACACGGATGCGCTCGACCAGAGGCATTGTGTAGGTGCGGTAACCGCCGGCGCTGCGTTCGGGCAACACCAAACCCTGGTCTTCGAGGAATCGAATCTTCGACGAGCTCAGTTCGGGAAATTCGATGGACAACTTCGCGAGTACCTGTCCGATGGACAAGTTACTCGCGGAATCCTTGGGAAGAGGAACCGCACCCATTCGTTACGCTCCAGTACCGATGTCGTGCCGCGATGCGTAGAACGTCATGCGGTATTTGCCGATCTGGACCTCGCAGCCATCGGTCAGCGGGGCCGAATCAACGCGACCGCCCTGAACATAGGTGCCGTTCAACGAGGTGAGGTCGCGAATCGTGAAGTTTTTGCCCTGACGGGTGACCTCGGCGTGACGACGCGACACGGTGACGTCATCGAGGAAGATCTCGGCATCGGGGTGACGGCCGGCCACGACCACATCGGTGTCCAGCAGGAAACGCGCACCCAAATTGGGGCCACGACGAACGATGAACAGGGCGCTTCCCGGGGGAAGTGCACCGATAGCGGCCAGTTCCTCGGATGAAACATCGCCAACGAGTTCGTCCAAGCGGTGTGCAAATTCGTTGCCGAATTGCTCCGTCGAATGACGAGTGTCGTTGTCGCTCATGCTGCCTCCGCTGTTCACACTACCCGAAAATCAGGAGCCTGTGTCGACGGATTTTTCGCCCCAGAGCGTTCGCAGATAACGCACGCCCGTCACCCAATACAGCAACGAACCGATTCCACCCAGGAACCATCCCAGCGCCGCGACCAGTTCCGACACCGAACCATCGGGCAGCAAAGAACTCACGACAATCGTGGGAAAAGCGATGAACAAGACAAAAGTGGCGACCTTTCCCAGGTAATTCACGGGCGGAATGTCGTCAAAACGGCGACGCTTGAGGACATACACAACGAGAAGGACGACATCGCGCGCCAGAACGATGGCCAACAGGATCCACGGGATCATCCCCCGCACAGAAAGTGCGACCACGCTCGCGGCAATAAAGAGCCGGTCCGAAATGGGGTCCAACAAGGTGCCGAGCCTCGTGACCTGGTTCAATGCGCGCGCCAGGAATCCGTCGACAAAATCGCTGGTCGTCGCGGCAATCAGCACGATCAACGCGACGGCGTCCTGACCGGAAATCAAGAGCCACAAGAACACCGGCACGGACAGCAGCCGCAGAAAGGAGATGACGTTGGGGACAGTCCAGATTCGATCCATGCCCGTGCGCGCCATACGGCGAGTCTATGGGGTGTGGCGCGGCAAATCGCGGGCATTCGCGCGGTTAACATAAATCCATGTCCTGCGTACGTTTTAATACCCCCGCCCAGCGTCAACAGATGACGGATGTGTCCAACGGTGTTCAGCGTGACGAGCCCATCGCCCAGTTCCTCGGCCCCGTGATGACGCAGTCAAAGATCGACCGGCTGCGCCTCATGGCGACGAGCGACAACCCCAAGATTCGCGAAACGGTTGCCGCATCGCGCCACACGCCCGAGGAACTGTTCGAGACGCTATCGAATGACCCCGAGCCCGGCGTGCGCATGTGGCTGGCTCGAAACGAACACGTACCCTGCGACATTCTGCGCAAGCTCGCGCATGATCCCGACGAGACCGTGCGGTCATTCGTGGCCATCAACTTTTTCGTCCCGGCCGATGCCATGGGAGACCTCGCTCACGACGAAAGCCCCCGAGTTCGCGCGTTGGTGGACTGGAAAGCTAAGCTCGCCGAGGCCAGCTAACGCGACGGTGAGCCGAGGCGGCCCAGCGGCAATAAGCCGCTAGCCCAGACCTAAAGCCTTCGATGCGTCAGCAAGGGCCTGTCCCGAACGGTGGAAAAGGTCCAACTCGCGCGAATCGAATTCCACATCCAGGACCGAAGCCACTCCGGACGAATTCACCACCGAGGGGACGCTCAAGGCGATTCCGCTGATGCCGTGGTAGTCGGTCAGGACGCTGGATACGGGCAGCACAGCACCCTCGTCCGACAGGATCGCTTCGACAATTCTGGCTCCGCTCAGGCCGATCGCATAGTTCGTCGCGCCCTTTCCCGCGATGACGGTGTACGCCGCGGTCTTGACCGATTCGGCAATGTCATCCAGTTCTTGTGCGGGAATGCGATCACCTGATGAATCGCGCCACGAGGTCACGGGCATAGGCCCGATCCGAGCCTGGGACCACAAGGGGAATTCCGAATCACCGTGTTCGCCGACGATGTACGCGTGGATGGAGCTCGTTGCAACACCCGTGCGTTGTGACAACATCCACCGAAGCCTCGACGAATCCAACACGGTTCCCGACGAAAAAACGCGGCTGGCCGGCAACCCACTGAATTCACGGGCCGCGGTCGCCAAGATATCGCAGGGATTGGTGACCAACAGGAACACGGCATCGGGTGCGCGCTCCACCAACTTGGGCATGATGTTGCGCAGGATGTCGACGTTGGTTGCCGCCAAATCCAGTCGAGACTGTCCGGGGTTTTGCTTGGCGCCGGCCGTGATGACCACCACGTTGGCACCCTCAATGGCGGCAATGTCGCCGCCCCCATAGACCGTGGATGACCCGGTGAACTGGGTGCCGTGCGCCAGGTCCAACACCTCGGCCTCAGCCTTGGCCGCGTTGATGTCGTACAGCGCGATTTCGCGAGCCGAGCCTCGGATCAAGGATGCGTACGCAACCGAGGTTCCGACCGCTCCGGCACCGATAACGGCAAGTTTTGAGTTGGTGACGACGCCCATTGAGTTATTGTGTCACGCTGCGACGGTGGGCTGAACGGTTCGAGTCGAACCGCGGCCAATCTGACGAACGAACAGGGTCATGACCGTGATCATGTACGACCACCACGTGATTACCTCGAGAACGGAGGGGGCAGGAGAGTAACTGAACGCACCGCGCAGCAGCGACCCCACGACAGTTTCCTTGCCCAGCCACGACGACAGGTCATAGACAATGGCTTCGGCGCCCGGCAGCCACGCGGCTTCCTGGAGCTCGTGCACGGCGTAGCTAAGGATGCCGGCCGAGACGACGATCAGGAGCACGCCGGTCCACTGGAAAATGATTCGCAGGTTGACGCGCATCATGCCGGTATAGATGACCCATCCCAGGAAAATTGCGATGGCGATTCCCGCGAGTACTGCCAGAAGCGCGGGGATTTCCTCGCCGGAGGTCTTGATTGAGGCCCAGACGAACAGAGCGGTTTCGACGCCCTCACGCGCGACGGCGATGAACGCGACGCCGACGATTGACCAGACGCTGGTGTTCAGCGCGGCGGCCATCGACGTTTCCAGGTTGGCCTTTAGGCTGCGAGCGGTTTTCGCCATCCAGAAGATCATCCAGGTCACGAGACCCACGGCAACAAGCGAGAGCACGCCGGTCAGGGTTTGCTCGACACGTTCTTCGATTCCCCCCATTCCGAAAATCAGGATGGCACCCAATCCCAGAGACAGTGCTACGGAACCGGCGACACCGAGCCAGATTTTAGAGACGACGTCTCGGCGGTCGAGCTTGATGACAAACGCAATGAGGATTCCCACGACGAGTGCGGCTTCGAGACCTTCGCGGAGGCCGATGAGGAGGTTGGCGAGCATTTTTTCCTTGGGTTATTCAGACCGGTTTTTCCGGGTGGAATAGGTAAGCATAACCTTACCAAATTTCCCGCCCCATGTAAATCGTTCGTACCCTAATGATATGGCGAGGTGTCGCCGTATGCTAGCCCTATGACTACAGCGCTGATCGTGATTGACGTCCAGAACGGTTTCGACGACGAGCGTTGGGGGCCGCGGAACAATCCCCACTGCGAAGCAAACATTCGAGCCCTCATCGACCATTGGCGGTCGACCGACCAGCCCGTTGTCTTGGTGCGTCACGACAGCACAACCCCTGGATCGCCGCTGGAACCGGGCCAGCCCGGAAACGACTTCAAGGCCGGCATCGACGGCACACACGCCCTGCTGATCAGCAAGCACACCAATTCGGCCTTCTACGGAACGCCGAGTCTTGACAACTGGTTACGAGAAGCGCACATCACCGATGTCGTCATCTGTGGAATCAGCACCGATCATTGCTGCTCCACCACGGCGAGGATGGCGGCGAACTTGGGGTACTCGGTCACGTTCGCGCTGGACGCAACCCATACGTTTGATCGCCCTATGCCCGACGGTACGACTATTCCCGCCGACACCGTCTTCCAGGTCAATGCCGCCAGCCTGTCCGAAGAATTTGCCGCGATTCGCAGCACCACAGAACTGATAGCACACTAACCCCCCGAACCACCCCGGTAATACCCACTCCCCTCGCCCGTCGAAGTAGGCTGGGAGCATGACTAAAGCATCGCTTACCCCCGCAGTTCTTGCGGAATTTGTTGGAACCGGCGTACTGGTGTTGGCCCAGGTCGGTACCGGCGTTCAGGTATTCGCACTGACGGGAAACCCTGGACTGACCCTGTTGGCCATCGCCCTCGTCAGCGGCCTCGCACTGGCGCTCGGCATCTCGGCATTCGGCGGCATCAGCGGCGGACACTTCAACCCCGCCGTCACCCTGGGCCTCGCATTGACGGGAAATGTCAAGCTCACCATGATTCTGCCCTACATCATCGCCCAGACCGCTGG